>Ga0316207_10001436_pt1 | contig 29257 bp, 35 predicted proteins | sample 6weekpyrite_MG_FD_204943 | JGI IMG/M metagenome (GOLD analysis project Ga0316207, IMG submission 204943) | Microbial mat bacterial communities from mineral coupon in-situ incubated in ocean water Damariscotta River, Maine, United States -... | ecosystem: Environmental > Aquatic > Marine >...
CGCCGACCACCACAAAATCATAAAGACTGAATTCCTGTTTCATCTCATTATGAAGCACACGCACCGGCTCGTCTTTTGAGAGCATGTTCTCCGGGTCGGTATCGATGTGCAGGGGATTCAGGAAAGGCGCGCTTCCCGGAAGCAGCGTTGGCACCAGAACCATAATGACAAGCACCAGGCTCAACAGGCCCGAGAGCCAGAACCAGGATTTCGGTTTATGCGCCGCGTGCTCGGATAGTACCAGCATTGTTCCCCCCTCTTATTTGAATGCCTGGCCGGGTTTTAACCCTATTTTTTTCAATATCATAGCGAGCGGGCAAAACCCTGTGAACGCGGCCTGTAACATATTCAATCCGACAAAAGCGGCCAGGAACAGCCAATAAGGGTGCACGTAATGCCCAAGCAAGAGACTGATGAGAATGAAGCTGCCCGCAAAGGCAAATACCATGCGATCAATGTTCACTATATTACTCCTCAGGTTTATTAGTAAAATCGGGTATCACTTGTGTTACTCGATGAGCACAACACTCCTCCCGCTCCTTTTCGACACTGGCATCTTTGAAAATGTGAACGCCACCGCAGACAACAATCGGATAACGCCCTAGCGGGTCTCTCCCGCCAGCGCCTGAAAAATTGCTTCAGGTTGGATAGTAACAGTATGCATATTTGCACTATAATGCAACTAAAAATCTTGATCAAGACTGCACTCCCCCTAAATTCATAAACACGCCAATGCAGACGTGGTCAAGTTGATAGCAAAAGCTTGACCAGCCCCGGCAACACGCTTGCTTCTAAAATGAGCGGCGTGTTTTTGATTGCGAGCAGAAACGATCTTTCTTACCACTTCTACGCGCCCCTCGTTGAAACAGGGAATAACACAGATATCGTATTGATCAGAGCGCAACGCCGCGTTTATCCCTGGATCGTGCATCCCTCTAATCACCTCTGTTGCCCAACCCAGCCGTATCGGCCGACCCAGCGCTCGCAGCGGCCCGGCCCAAGGCATTCATGACCGTGTCCACGGTCAGAAGCTCCGGCAAGGCAATCCCATTTGGCGCATTGGGCCCATAGACCGCGTTGAATGGAATGCCGTAGCGACCAAAACTTTCCAGGTAGCGCATGATTTCGTCACTGGGTGAAGTCCAGTCACCACGCATCGCCACCACGTTTTCAGACGCGAGGTGATCGGCGATTTCTGCGCGGTCAAGCACAAGCCTTTTGTTGGCCTGACACGTGATACACCAGTCAGCCGTCACATCGACGAAAACTAGCTTGCCTTCGGCAACCCGCAACGGAATTTCTCCTGCATCGAGTGGTTGCCAATAGTCAACTGTCACCGATCTGGAAACGGGGTCTTGCGGCATACCCAGGCTGGCTGGCAATGCAAACGTCGATACGGCCAGTAGGCCGGCCAGCCCTAAACCCACGCGCCGTTGCGTTCCACGGCCGTCTCGTCCGACCCTCAATGTCAAACCGATGGCGAGCAACAATATACCCGCAACTATTGCCACCGGGGTTCCGACCTGGGCGGACAGAACAGTGAGGAGCCACAACGTCGTTGCAAGCAACGCGAGCCCAAGAATGCGGCGGACAGTCACCATCCACGCCCCAGGGCGCGGCAAGCGCATTGCCAGTCCCGGCATTGCCGCGATCAGCAAATACGGTAGCGCCAGGCCAAGCCCGAGCACCGCAAAGATCAGGAATATCTCACCGGTGCCACGCGCCAGTGCAAAACCCACGGCCGTGCCCAGGAACGGGGCCGAGCACGGGGTCGCCAGCAACGTTGCCAGTGCCCCGGTCATGAAATGACCAGCTAAGCTATGCGTCTCGGTGCCGTGACCGGCCGCACGCGCATCCATTGATCCGACCCAGCCAGGCATGGCAATTTCGAATAACCCAAAGAGATTGTACGCGAACAGAGTGACTAACAAGGCCATCGCGACCAGGAACAGCGGCTGTTGAAACTGAATACCCCAACCAACCGCCACGCCTGCCGCTTTCAGGGCCACAAGACCTCCTGCCAGCAAGAGGAACGAGAACAGAATACCCGCTGCCGAAGCAACGAAGCTCATCCGCACGTCACGCCGCGCCCGCCCACCCTGGCTGACAACAGACAGTAGTTTCATCGACAGCACAGGAAGCACACAAGGCATCAAGTTAAGGATTAGTCCGCCCAGCAGGGCCAGCCCGAGAATTCCCAAGAGCGCCATTGCAGGGCTACCAGAGACTGTCAGTGGTGATGAAAAGCGCGCGATCACCGTCTGCTCCATACCACGCTGGCCGTCTGTAACGGTAAGCGCCAGGTGCTTGCCTTCCAGCACGCTATTGCCCGGCGTACTCGTTGATGTAGCGACGCTAAGGACCGCGCGCCTGCCATCCGCGTCCAGCCTGATTTCAGGCTTACCAAATTTGAACTCCGGCGGCCCTTCAATAATGACGTCCGGCATGTCAAAGGGCACGGTAGAGCGAACCGCGACCTGAAACACCGGTTCCGCATCCGACTCTGTCAGTACTGCATCTTCGAGCAACAAACCGACAGCAGATCCATCACCTGGCACGAGGTCCTGAAATCGGCTGATAAGAAATCTTTCAGGTGAAAGCGTATCTGCCCCCTGAGGCAGATCAAGCGTTACAACATCATTGTGCGGAATACAGACGTCCTTGCAGACCAGATACTTAACCGTTGCACGCAAGCTGACCGCTTCGCCGCGCCGCTCGACCTCTGCCTTGATCGGCAGGACCACCTCGCCGGAATAGCCAAAGGTCTCCAATCCAGAGATCGAAAAGCGAAGCGGCACGGGCCACAAAATTTCCGGGCGCAGCAGATTTTCCGAATCCGTCCAATCAACTGACGTGGGTCTTCCCACGTCCCCAACAAACCGCCAGTTGATTTTCCAGCCCGGCTCCATCTTAAAATGGATACCCAGATCAAGACTGCCTGCCTGACCCGCCGTGTCGGCGGCGGCAATCAAGCGAACCTGCGCCTCATCGTGGATGACCCACGGGCTGCCGGCAGCCTCCGCAGTACCGCTGTAGGCTGTCAAAAAGCCCAATAGCACCACCAGATAGATGATGGCCCTACTGCACGGGAGGTCACGCATAGATTGGCACGTTTTGTTCATGGCTCTCGACTCGACGGTTGTTCGCCCTCAAGACCTGCGATCGCTTCGGCGCGGGTATATGGGATAAAAAGAAGAATCACGCCGCAGAATATGAATGTATCTGCGAGGTTGAAGGTCGGCCAATGGTACTGGTCAACATAGAAGTCCAGAAAGTCCGTCACCGCGCCATCGCCGAGTCGGTCCACAACGTTGCCCAGCGCACCGCCAATGATGGCGGCGAACCCGGCCGTATGTACGAGACTGTTTGATCGCCAAAGCGCGACCGAAAGGACGATAATGACCACGAGTGCAAGAGCAAGCCGCATAGTGGTTCATCCTCTCAGCATTCTCAGATCGCCAACCACCAACAACAGACCGTAGAGCGCCGACGTCACCACCTGGGGACTGCGCCAGGGAGGCGGCATGGGCTTGCCTTCAGCGACTGTTGCGCAACTCGGGCAGGCCATTAGCGCGCTTCCTCTGCTTTGAATTCATCCGTCAAAATGCCAATCCTGCAACGACCGTCTTCTCGCAGGCAAAGGCGGTCGCGGAAGCGTTTTAAATCTGCACTGTAAATCTCATTCGAATCGGGAAGCGCTTGCACGGTAGCGTATAGCTGCTCCAGATACACAGGCTTCATCACCAGGCGATGATAGACCCAGCGCCCCTCTTTTTGGGATGACAACAGGCCCACCTGGCGCAGAATTTTCAGGTGACGGGAAAGTTTATAGGAGGGTTCCAATAGACTGTCCACCAGCTCGCACAGGCAAGATTCTTCACTGGTTGCCACCATCAATCGGATAACGCGTAGGCGGGTCTCTTCCGCCAGCGCCTGAAAAATTGCTTCGGGTTGGATAGTAATTGAATGCATAGTTGCACTATAATGTAAACATTGGTCTCAATCAAGCATTCCTAAGGGATTCATAAATACATAGGCGGTCAAGTTACAAGTTTGCGAATAGGCGCTCAAAGGAGAACCTTATGATGGACATGATGAATTATGAGCACGGCGGTTGGTGGGTGGGCGGGATGTGGTTTTTCCCCCTCCTGTTTTGGGTTCTGGTGATTGCTGGAGCGGTTTTCCTCGTCAGATGGCTACGTGAACGCGGGCAAGGACAGCAGGAATCGTCGCTGGATATTCTGAAAAGGCGTTATGCCAGTGGCGAGATCGACCGGAACACCTTCGAACAGATGAAAAAGGACATCCAGGGAGACAAACCATGAAACCAAACCGGAATCTGACTATAGGTCTCATCCTGTTACTGGGAGGCGTTCTAGGGCTGGTTACATTGACTGGCTCCCAACCCTCCATAGCTGAAATGATGGGCAACCAGGGGATGGGGATGATGGACGGCATGATGGGTGAGCGTATGCCGCCGGGGATAGATCCCGCCAAGCTTCCCGTCCCCCAATCCGAGGGGGCCCGGTTGATACAACATTACTGCAATCAGTGCCATAGTCTTCCCGCACCTGGACTACATACCGCCGCCGAATGGCCCACTGTCGTCGCCCGCATGAACCACCGTATGCAGATGATGAGTGGCCGCGGCAAGATGTGGATGATGCGCGACATAGAAGCCCCTTCGCAGCAGGAACTGGACACTCTTATCACATATCTGCAGGCCAACGCTCTTAAAGTCATGGAGATAACAGAACATCCAGAGATGGATTCCCCGGCAGGCATCGCCTTCCAGCAGACCTGCTCACGCTGCCACAGCCTCCCCGACTCAGGTCAGCACACAGCGGACGAATGGCCTACAGTGGTGAAACGCATGACGCGGAACATGACCAAAATGGGTATGTCCGTACCGGATAAAACCACACTTGAAGAAATTGTTAGCTTTCTTCAGATGCACTCGGGAAACTGAAACAAGATAAAAACAGTTGGGAGGCAGGCAATCCAGCATCGACATCGTAGATGGACATCGCCAACAACCCGCGCCATCGAAAAAAACACCCAAGAACTAAAGGAAATGAAATCATATGAGTCCTGCTGATATCACGATCCCACTGGCCTTCTTCGCCGGAACCCTGTCGTTCCTCTCCCCATGTGTGCTCCCTTTGGTGCCGGTCTATCTCAGTTACCTGTCGGGCAGTTCGCTGGAAGAGCAGAACGAGGAGGAACGAGTCGGCCGCTGGCACGTTTTCAGCCACGCACTGTTTTTTGTCGGTGGATTTACCCTGATATTCGTGCTGTTTTTCGGGCTGCCTGCGACACTGCTCGGCAACGCCCTGTACCACTATAACGATCTCATCGCCCAGGCCGGAGGGGTGCTGGTCATCGTTTTTGGTCTTCATACGCTGGGGTGGGTCAATATCCCCTTCTTAAATATGAGCAAGCAGCTCCAGGCTGGCCACAACATGGCACCGGGTTACACCCGTTCGGGACTGATCGGCATGGCGTTTGGTGCAGGCTGGACACCCTGCATTGGGCCATTGCTGGGCACGGTGATCACCATGGCTGCGAGTCAACCCTCCCAAGGGGTGTTCTATACGCTGGTGTATGCCTCGGGTCTCGCACTGCCCTTCCTGATAACGGCGCTGCTGTTCTCTCGCGCTAGCGGGCAATTACGCCGCCTCAATCGGCACGCCCATATCGTGCAAAAAGTGAGCGGCGGCTTTTTGGTTGCGATCGGCTTGCTACTGGTAAGCGGTCAGCTTACTTCGCTCAATACCTTCTTTATTCAGTTCACACCAGATTGGTTGGTTGAGCATCTATAAAAGAGCGCTGGCACAACCAATCAGCAACATGACTTTTTACAGTGCTTTATTTCGAATTCAAGTGTCGAGTGAGTGATATTGAAACCTTGCTCCAATTCGACTTTCAGTGCAATTTTGACAGTTTCGGTATCGCAGAAATCGTTAATTATCACATAGGCCTCAAAGGCATTTTTATGCTCATTGAGTCGCCATATATAAACGTGATGAATATTTGGCATGCCCCATGGCACTGATGACCTCCTTGATAGAAATATCTTCAGGCTCACCCCCCATCAAAAGATGAATAGTCTTCAGCAATAGCGTTGTTGATAGAGCACATAACTAGCGATAAGTAGCGTCAAGATAAGGAGCACACTTAAAAAAACAGGGCCGAAAAGTCTACCCTAGGAGCCACATTGCCGGGTTTTTAACCTCATCCAGTGTCACTAACATTTGGTGAACACCTCAAACACGGCAGAACGGCGCATATGAGTGAACAAGCAACATCGGGAATTATGCCTCGAATAAAGCGAGTGCTGAATTATTGGTTCAAAAACCCAAACGCCGAAATCACTACCCATACTCCTAGAAAACCGTGCCTCCCTTTTGCTCAAAGTAATCTTTTCTCTTGTTTTGATGGGTTTTTAAGCCTGCCCAAACAATATTTACAAGCAAAAATCATTCATGGAGGAATGGGGACCTATGACACCTGATTTGAACTTTTCGAACATCAATCTTCAGTATCTTATTCTTGTCCGCGATCTAGCAAAACACGATCCGCAATTGGTCGGCACTCTATTAGGTGTTTCTGATGAAATGGGTGAAGCATTCACCCTCATCACTCCTTCCATGCTGGGGCAAATAGCTAGCATTCAATCACCGCTACTAATTCCACGCCACGAACCTTGGTGGTGGGCACGTTTGCTAAAGGCGCTCGCGGACGGGCAGCAGAGTGAGATAGACGTTGTATTGGATCATTCAGGTTTTGTTACCTCTTTAGTTGAAGGCGACGGGCAATGACGGCCGGTCAGACAGTCACTGCCTATCCACCAACCACGCCCACCTGCTGGAATGGTAAAAACTGTATCAACTGCACCATTGAACCCTGCCACCACTCAACCAAGATCCAGGAGGCAATTCGGTTGATTCAGATCGGCGCACGAGGGCGGCTAGTCGGTGAACTAACGGAACTGCCCAAAAAACTGATCAAGCGTTTGTATCTTCAGTTGCATGAGCGCCCTTCACGACAGGGCCGCACACCCTATACCGATGCCTGGTTTGCAGAGATGGAACAACGGATGTTGCACGCCAGTATCGTGTGGCGAATACATACTCGAATAGCGGTGCGAACAGAACGCACCCAGGCACGACAGTTACTGGATGTGTTCGATATCTACCACTTCACCGTGCCACGACCACTGCTGGATATCACCCGAATTGTAACGGTGATACGACTAACTGTTGCGGGCGTTTGGCACAAACGTCAATGCGATCTTTGCACAAAACTTTTTCTTGCTCCGTCAGAAGAGGAGAGCACAACCACATGCCCTGGTTGCAAACTCTACCATCGCCATCGTTGCCGTCATTGTGGCACAGCATTAAGGGCTAACCCCGTAGGCAGGCCTCACTCCGCATGCGGCCAATGTAACGGAACACCAACGATCACCGCGATACACGTACCGCTCAATAGCAGGAGTTCTTCATGAGCATCAAAATCACCGTCATGAGTACCAAAGGAGGTGTTGGCAAGACGACTAATACCGCCAATCTCGGCGGTATTCTCGCCGACCTCGGCCAGCGCGTGTTGCTGGTCGATGCTGATGTACAGCCGACGCTTTCCAGCTATTTTCCTTTAGAAACTCAGGCGAAAAAAGGACTCTCTGCACTTATTACAACTTCACAGCATGAGGGTGTCATCAGTCGCACCAACATCCCCAACCTGGATTTAATTGTCTCCGATGACCCCGAGGGCGCACTGCAAAACTGGATACTGCATACGCCCGATGGGCGGGTTCGCCTGAAACACATTCTTGCTCGATTTGATGATGACTATGACTTTATCCTGATCGACACTCAAGGTGCCGTGGGGCCGCTACAAGATGCCGCTGTTTTGGCCGCCGACATGCTGCTATCCCCCATTCCGCCAGAGATTCTTTCAGCCCGAGAATTCACTCGCGGCACACTCGGAATGTTAGAACGCCTGCAACCCATGACCTACCTGGGTGCAGCGGTTGGGCCACTCTATGGCCTCATCTATCGCATGGATCGCACCGTCGATGCCCAACGTATCGCACGGGAGTTGCGACGTGAATCAACCCCCAGCCGTGGGCAGATAAGAATCCTCGATACGGTGATTCCCTCTACCGTAGCGTACCGGGAAGCGGCCACCTCACAGGTGCCGGTTCATCGCTGGGAGCGCTGCCGTTCGGGGCCATCTGCCAGCGCCCGAGAAACCATGTTGCAACTGGTACGAGAGCTTTTTCCTCACCTCAACGACGTGGAGCTGCCATGAATCGTCGCCCATCCGATGAGCAGTTGGGGCAGATGTTAAAAACGCCCCACTTCGGCAAGAGCAGTGAGCTACCCAGCGCCAATCCGATTACAGCAACCCCCATGGTGCTGACGCTTGACCAAATCAAACCCTACGACCGTAACCCACGCCGGGAACGTAACCCCTGTTATGACGACATCAAAGAGTCGATCCGTGCCCAAGGGGGATTGAATAACCCGATTACTGTCACATGCCGCCCCGGTGAGACGACCTACATGGTCGAATCAGGCGGCAACACCCGCTTGCAGATTCTGAACGAGTTATACAAAGAGCTAGGGGATGACACCTTCTACCAAATCCATGTCCTCTATAAGCCGTGGAAATCTGAGACCCACGTCCTAACAGCCCACCTAATCGAAAACGAAAAACGCGGCGACATGCTCTTTATCGATAAGGCGCTGGCAGTACGTGAACTCAAGGAAATGTTTGAAGAGACAGAACAACGTTCATTTTCATTACGCAAGCTCACTGAGAAGCTGAAAGAGACTGGATTTAAAGTTGACGCCAGCGTGCTCTCTCGTATGGATTACACCGTTGATATTTTGCTACCGCTGATCCCGGAGGCATTACGAGCGGGCATGGGTAAACCGCAGATCGAACGCATCCGAAAAATAGAGAAGGCATTTCAGCACTACTGGTCTCAACTATCGAATCAAGATGCGGAAGTTTTCAAGGAACTCTTCAGCGATTGTCTGGTAGAAAACAATCGCCCGGAGTGGGATAGCAACGCCCTGCGCAATACCTTAGAGGAACGCATCGCGGAGCTGTTACAGGTGCCGGTCAGAACCATGCGACTCGATATCGATGCACTGCTTCACGGTAGAACAGTCGAGATTAATCCACCACCGATAGAAGAGCCTGCTCAATCAAACTCAACTGGACCTGAAAAATCCGGTAGCGAATTTGAGCATCCAGATGAAACAGTTTCCGAATCCGCTGTAACACAAACAATCGTTACAGCGCCAATATTAGATACAAGCGACGACGAAACAACTCAGGACACAACAGTGGGCACCTATCCCCCTGAAGAGTCGTCTGACACTGAGAGCACCGAGTGGGATGAAGCGGAACCGCCTGGTATTGCACAAGCTCGCCGTAGTGCTTATGAGTCGGCTCGTGAACTGGCATCTCACTACCAGCTCGAACAGTGTGTTCTCCCCTCCTTCGACTGGGGCCTCGGTTTTCTTATTGATCTACCTGAGCAACCCCTAACACCTGAAAAGAACCAGCACCTGGATGCCAAACAACGTTGGGAGTTGATGCAACGTCAATGGGTTTGGTGGATGCTATTTATCTGCTCCGAGGAGACGGCAAGACCAGAACGCATTCCGAATATCCCCGAATCAATGACCGTTCGACGTTTATACCTTGAGAGTAATCAAAACGAACTGATGAGACTGCTTGGCCAACCGGCGTGGATCTCACTGGCCTACCAGTTACTCGCCGACCCACTCTTTCTCGACAACGATTTTTGCATATTGATGGCGTTGATCCGTCACTGCCGAACACTGCGACAACAGATCGAAGGTGATAACGACGATCCACTCTGGTTGGAGAAGAACGACTATGCGTCAACATGACTCACAGCTTGCCTACCACGTCATGTTGTACGCCATTCAAGCCTTGAGCGAGGGTGACTTCGCTGCCATTGAGGATCTTGGCTTTACCACAGATGAGGTTCAGCAACTTTCCCAACTACCGGTCAAGGCACTCAAACATCTCTCTCACCTCAGCGGCCATTTTCTGATCGTTAAAACCGACCACCAGTGCTTCTCAAAGATGATGAATTACCTGCACCATGAAATCGAACGTGAAGCGCAGCAAGACGAACTCATTCGCCACGAAGCGCCGATCACCATGATGATCTCGCTATTTGGCATGTCGTCAGCCGAATACATTCAACGGCAGAAACTACTCGGCATTCCGCGCCATGGTGCCGGACGGCCCCCGCATCTTACCGATGAAGAACAGGAGAGTGTCTGGTACAGCTGGATTAAGACCAAAGAACTACCCTTGATAGAGCGTTATCTTGCCGTGGCAAAAGATACCCAGCAGCCGTTGCGTGCGCTGTGGTCATTGATTCAATCATGGGAAAATAGCGATGAGTCACGGAGTGAAGGCTAGTGGATGGGACAGACATACCCTCATCGGTATCACCCCATGCGCAGGCGCTATCGCTTTATATTCAGAATGCCATCGAACATCTGGTGGGCAGCGCTTCGCGAAAGCAAGGCAGCAATGAAAAAGAACAGAGCGGCCTCATCTATCTCGGCAACTGGCAGGATGCCTACCCACGACTGCTGGTAACCGACCCTATTCTGGAACCAGTGGACAAGCTGGTTTGGCAGATCATCCGCCTCCATATCAATGCACCGGGTGCGGTCACCTCCTTTCCAAGTTACGAGGTGATATCAACCTACGCCAATATCAAATCAAACCACACGATCTCCCGTGCTCTGGCGATCCTTCGCGCCACACGTTGGCTGTCGCTCTGCGCACGGGTACGCGGTAAAAACGGCCGTTACCTCGGCAATATCTACGTGTTGCACGATGAACCTGTCACCTTGGGTGATGCCATGTATCTGGACGGCGACTACATGGCGTTTTTACAGAACAGCACTCAACATAAGCATCCCAGAGTAAACAAAATAGTCGAGAGTGTACTGGCGACTATCCAGAGTCTCATTGATGGTGGCCAGGATGCCATGGGTGAGCGTATTCAAACCCGTACCTATGAACGCCGCATCGGCACCGTTCACCAAACGAAACGGGAAAACGAACCCATACTACTGCTTGCCGAGCGCACCGACTTCTTCGCCATCTCTGGCCCGCAGATCAAACAGCTTGCTAACCAAGATAGAGAAGATCAAGGCGGCACGCAAAAAACAGGCACGGCAGAGAGTGAAACTGACCAAGTGCAAATATTGCACACGGTTGAAGATCAACAGGCCTACCAAGTGAAAAAAACGCATACGGAGAAAAGCGGCAAAAGTAGCCTTGTGCAAAAAATGCACGTGGATGAAAACAGTGGAAATGACCGTGTGCAAAACATGCACTCGGTCACTGAAACAGAAAAACCTGATGCGAAAAAACTGCACACGGCTGAACGTAGTAGTTGTAGTAATAATATAAATACTACTACAACAGAAAGTAATACTCCGCGTACGTGCGCGAGAGCTGAGAAAGACCTTCACTTCCCTCCCGGTATCTCCGCCAATGAACGCAAACTCGCCTTGATGTACCTCAACCCTGTCGACGGTGACCAGCAGCAAGAAGTTCTCGACGAATGGCATGGCCGTTTGCAAGCCGCAGACAGGCGCAATGATCCCATCGGCAACCCCATTGGTTATCTCGCCAGCCTATGTCGTCGCGTAAAAACTAGAGAGTTTCAAATCACCATAGGCTTGCGAATCCGTGACCAGCGAGAGCAAGCGCAGCGAAGAGCGGAAAAAGAAAAGCTACGAGCTGAGCACGAGAAGCAGCGCCAAACAGAAATGCTATCAGCTTTGAAAAACAAGCCTGAAGGCGAGCTGAGCGGAATTGAAAGACGCATGCTGAAAATGCGCAAACGAAGCGCGGAAAACAAAGGAAGTTCGGAGTGATGACGATGAGAGGCCACCAGGTGTTGCCACTGGCAACACCTGAGAGCCGGGCTGGTGAGTATGAGCACTGTTGCCAGTGGCAACACTTGAGAACCGGGCTGGTGAGTATGGGCACTGTTGCCAGTGGCAACACTTGAGAACCGGGCTGGTGAGTATGGGCACTGTTGCCAGTGGCAACACTTGGACCGAATGATTTGGCGATGATGGCTGAGACAATTTGAAACAAACAAAGGTATCGATATGACTGACAACAACACTGAAACAGTACCGAATAAACGAACACTGCCAGACAACGCAGATCCGGTAGTGGACTACACCACTGCCGCTGCACGGCCTGGCACACTTCGTGGCGGTGCTAGCCTCGACGTACAAACTCGTCAAGCTCAGCGACTGGTATACGGCCGACAAAAAACGGAAACCAAAGAGCACATCGTCGGCTTGGTGCGCTTTGGTATGAACATGAAACGAATTTGGACATCGGCCGGACGTGATGACCCTTACGCGGACTGGACACTGCTCCAGATTGAAGAGGCACTTAACAGAGCGCGGGAGACAATCAACACTCTGCGCCAGGAGACCGAAACAACCCTGTCCAGTGCCGCCGTCGGCGTGCAAATCGACGTTGCCCATTCACTGGAACCGGTACGAATACGTCTACAGTTTGCTAACGCTTTCGGTTACATGGGCGCGTACCTCATCGCCGATTATGACCAACTGGTCTGCGCTATGTTAACGGCGCGTCATGTGGGGTTAATCGGCCGTGACGATAGCGCCAAATCATTGCATAGCGGTGCAAGATTGGTGCGACATGCTTTTGCCCTGTCCGCACTCTGGAAGTTCACCCTGGTAACCCGCAATGATGTTCTCCACAACACACCGATGGCACAAAAAGCTATTGAGGCGATGTCGATGATGGGAGCGTTGCCACCAGAAGTGTTAGAAGGCAAACAACGTGCTCAAATCGCACCCGAAATTCAAACCGCTAATGCCATCTCTACTGAGCAGTCAGAACCAGCCCCAGTAGATAATCCAGCTAGCGGAGAAAGTAGATAATGCAGCTCTCTCCTAAAGGGCCTTTTCCCTTTAAGGGTAAGGGGGAGCCTGGCAATTGGCGGCTGAAAACACTGCGTCACCAATTCGATCAAAGCCGTGAAGCACTCAACGAAATCGAACGCACCATGCTCAATCTTGTCGATCAGTTTGAGCAGACCTTCACTTCACCCATCGCCGCCTATCTGGTGCTGCATAAAACCGGCAGCAGTAAATACCTACGCTGGCGTATGTGGGGATCACAGCAAAGTTATTTCTCGGTATGCCAAAACGAACGGGGGGCACAATTTTTAGCCTCACTATCAGCACCCGTCCGACAAGTGATTCTCGACTATGAGCAACAACGCATCAGGCTCAATCTGTTACACGGAATTTATCAATACGAAACCAAAAGCCTGAAACGTTTCGTGACCGATCAACGAGACCTAAACAAGTTAATTCACCAAACAGCCAACTAAACGGAGGCACAAGAGTATGTCAAACAAATTCATCGGTATCGGTAATTTAGGCAACGACCCAACCATCACATCCCCCGTGGGTGATGAAAAACGCAAGGTAGCCGATCTGCGGGTCTATTTTGATCGACCGGTAAAAAATCAACAAAGTGGAGAATTCGAAGAGAAAGGCGGCTTTTGGTTTGATGTTTCGGCCTGGGATCGGCTTGCCGAAGATGTCGCACGCATACTCAAAAAAGGCGCACGTATCAAAGTGGAGGGATCGTTAAAACGCAACGAATGGCAGGACAAGGAGAGTGGAGAAACCAGAGAGAAATTTATTTTGTACGCTGACGAAATCACACTCGTCATGCCTCGCATTGAGTCCATCAACTACCGACAAAAAGAAACAGAGGAGTAAGCCATGAACAAAAAAGAACTCGTCAAAGCGCTGTCTGAAAAATTGCAAGTCGCCGAAACTGAGGCGCTGAAATTTATTGATTCTTTCCAGGGAATTGTCACTCAAACCTTGTTGCAAGGCGATGAGGTCACGCTAATCGGTTTTGGTAAATTTCATCGTAAAAAACAGCGAGCGCGTATCGGTCGTCATCCTCAAACAGGCGATCCCATGTCGATACCGGCCAAGTACCATCCTGCCTTTTCCCCAGGCAAGACGCTTAAAGATACCGTCAAGCAGATTGTATAATCCCCAGATGAAACTTTATTTGTGTGAAAAACCCTCTCAGGCCCGTGACATTTCACGGGTGCTGGGTGTGCGTCAGAAAAGTGATGGTTGCCTGAGGGGCAACGATACCGTAGTGACCTGGTGTTTTGGTCATCTGCTGGAGATGGCACCACCCGATGCCTATGACGAAGCGCTGAAACGTTGGCGTTTTGAAACGCTGCCTATCGCGCCCCAGAGCTGGAAACTGGAAATCAAAAAAGAGGCGCGTAAGCAATACAAGATCATCCAACAGCTTTTGAAACAAGCCACGGATGTGGTGGTTGCTACCGATGCCGATCGTGAGGGTGAGACCATCGCCCGTGAAATATTAGAACGCTGCCGCTGGCGCGGCCCGGTTTCTCGCCTGTGGTTGTCAGCGCTGGATGATGCCAGTATTCGCAAAGCATTGAACAACGTACTGCCAGGATCAAAAACCGAACCTCTCTATTTTGCGGGTTTGGGCCGTTCGAGAGCGGACTGGCTGGTAGGCATGAACCTGACGCGTGCCTATACTCTGATCGGCCAGCAGAGCGGTCACGAGGGCGTACTTTCTGTGGGGCGTGTGCAGACACCGACACTCAATCTTGTTGTGCAACGAGACCTGCTTATCGAGCAGTTCAAGCCAAGCCCCTTCTACGAGGTAATCGGTGAATTTGGTGTGACGGCAGGCCGCTTCAAGGCGAAGTGGCTACCTCCAAAAGCAGAGACAGATACTGAGGGCCGCTGCACCAATCAACAGACGGCCCGCAATGTGGCGCAGAAGATCGATGGTCAACAGGGCACCATCGTCAAAGCCGATACCGAGCACAAAAAAGAGTCTGCCCCGCTGCCCTTCGATCTATCGTCGCTGCAACAGGAGGCATCGAAGCGCTGGGGTATGGGTGCCAAAGAGGTGTTAGATACCGCTCAATCGCTGTACGAGACGCATAAGGCGCTCACCTATCCCCGTACCGATTGCCAGTATCTGCCAGAGTCACAGCGAGCAGAAGCAACACAGGTGCTCGATGCACTGAAACAGTCAAAAACGCGATACGCCCCACTGGTTAATCAGGCTGATGCTGACTTGCGTTCACGCGCATGGAACGATAAAAAGATTACCGCCCACCATGCCATCATCCCAACTGCAACACCCACCGATATCTCACGCATGTCCAATCGTGAGCAGCAACTCTATGACCTCGTCTGTCGCCGTTATATCGCGCAGTTCTATCCAGCACTTGAGTACGACAATACCATTATCGAAATCGCTGTCTGTGATCAGCGGTTTCGCACCACAGGCAAGGTGTCACGGATTGAGGGCTGGCGAACCGTGATGGCCCAGCAAAACCAGAGTCAAAAAAAATCAGATGACGAAACCCAAACCTTGCCAGCCGTTACCGTTGATGAGATTGCCAAGGTATTAAACACATCACTCGAAACCAAACAGACCAAACCACCAGCACGCTTTACTGAAGGTACACTCATCGCCGCCATGAAGTCGGTGGGTAAATCGATCACCGATGCTAAGCTGAAAAAAATCCTGCGTGAGACTTCTGGCATCGGTACTGAAGCAACCCGCGCCAGCATCATCGAAACCCTGTTTCAACGTGGCTTTATCCAGAAACAAAAAAAACAGATCGTCAGTACCCAAACAGGCCGTAGCTTGATTGCCATGCTACCCGATGAGATCAAAGCCCCCGCCACCACCGCATTATGGGAACAGGGTTTGGATGATATTGCACAAGGGCGAGGCGATCTCAATACGTTTATCAATGGTCAGACCCAGTGGATCACAGAAATGCTGCGCCAAGCAAAACAGCAGGCCGGGTCACCGTCACAGCAGTTTTCCGGTAGCGACGATAAAGCACAACACGCCTGCCCTGACTGTGGCAAAGCCCTACGACGGCGAAAAGGCAAAAATGGTTTCTTCTGGGGTTGTAGCGGTTATCCAGATTGCAAAACCACACGGCCTGATAGCCGAGGAAAACCCGGCAAGGCTAAACCTCGAACAGCCTCTCGAAGCACTTCTCGAACAAAAGTCGGTAAGGCGCCAGAAAAGACTAGCTCGTCTTGCCCCCAATGTAAATCCGGCAGTTTGGTGCAGCGCACAGTGAAAAACGGTAAGAACGCTGGAAAACCCTTTGTCGGCTGCACGGGCTATCCGAAGTGCAACTACTTTTCGTGGCCATCCAGTTAGGCCTTATTTCAACAGCAAAGTAATTTTCAGATTGAATAATCAATTTATCATTGTCACCCAATAATGATTGGTCGATAGTTATTGGTATTAACGATCATAGTCGTTTAACCAGTTTCACACCCCGCTGCTTGGGTTAAAAGTAGCACCCTTGCTGATTTACTACATCAGCGCTCAAAGCACTTCGCAGGATCGTGAAATAAGTGCAGCGGCAATAATTATTTATCATGCCGTCGATTCATCATTATCAACCCACCGGGGAAACAACTCCCCTTTGGGGATCAGTGTTTCTCTAACATTCACACACAGGAGAAACACCATGTCAGAAGACAATTCAAATCAAGATCAGAAATATTTCGACCTTCATATCACGGGGATTGGTTATCTTAATCGAATCCGTAGCGTACCGGTGAAACGTGGCACGCCGTTTTTTGCTGTTGATATCTCAGCACTACATGGCAATAGCGAAGACACCCAATACACACGTTTTGATTGCCGTGTATCGGGCAAAGAAGCGCAGGCGATTATCGAGCAGATTCAACCCATGATTGAAAACGACAAAGACAAAGTTCTGGTTGGCTTCAAATTGGGAGATCTCTACTCAGAGACCTTCGTCTACCAACGAGGTGAAAAAGCAGGCCAAACCGGTGTTTCACTCAAAGCACGCTTGTTGCGTATTGAGTGGGTCAAAGTCAATGGTGAAACGATCACACTTGATCACGACGCTGCCGCCTAACTTCCCTCTCAGCAGTCGGTGACTCCAATAAATGACAGCCACTCACGGCATCATTTAGGAGCACCGGCTGACTATCCATTAACCCAAACGCCCTCCCCTCGAAGGGCATCAAATTTCCTCATCAACGAAGGAGATCAAAGCATGAACCCAGAAAGCAATTCAATCGCAGTTGATGGTCAAGAAGACCTTATCGCATCGTCTAAAAGACAGCGTACCAAAGTACTCAACCACTATATGAATGCCAAAGAAGATTTTCTGGCAGCATGGATTAAAGCTATAGAACGAATCGGTCCTGACTACTTTGAATGCGAAGGTATTGAAAACTTCAAACTGGCCACAGACCGCGATCAAATACGTCCAAACTGGGATGCAATAGAAGAACGCATCAACGTTTGTAGTATCGGCGAAGGTGTATTCATCGGGGCAGTGATGAGCTTCTTCAATGGTAAATGGGGAGCCGGAATCTGTCACTGTTTTGGATATCACGGCATCGGCGATGCCGCCAATCGTCTGGACTTGGATGAGCTAACTATCATCATTGAGCTAATGAGCAGTCATACCGGATGGTAGTTCATCGCATCATACCGTCCGCACGACGTACAACCTTAACCCCTGCGCTGTTTCAGGCCCAGGTGACATGGCCCTAGCGGCCTTTCTCAAATCCAGATATCTAGGCTTGAGAAAGGCCGTTAAGGTCTTTGCGACAACGTCACCGACCACCTTTCGTCGGATTCAGGCAGGCCCCTTTGTGCAATCAACCGCGCCCAGTGTTAAGTAGACCTATTTCCCCAACCCATGGGTCAGGCAAAAAGACGACTAACAGGTGATAAGGCACGCCACGTTATTCCGATATTGCAACGGGGACTCCGGACAAATCATGACCGATCGAGTTTGTTGCTAAGAGTAAAAACTCTCGATAGCAACTCCAATTTTACGCAGTTTGAATGTCAAATGCAGGTTAGCCCTGTGGAGGGTCGCCGCTTAGGCGGCGTCTTTTCTAAGTATCGGGAGCGGTATTTAGGAAAGACGTTTCTTCACCGTGGCATGTTGCGGCTCAACATGCACCTTTACCGGTCATACCGGTACCCAAAGCACTTCGCAGGATTGTGAGACAAGTGCATCAGCGCAAGCTGTCGATCCATTTTTAACCACGTTTATTTAACCACTATTTTCAACCCAAGGCCTGGGAGATTTATCTCCCGTCAGGGCGTGATCTCCGTCGCCTGCTATTTCAGGAGATCATCATGAAAAAGATCAGAAAAACAGTGCGGATCAACGCCGTGCCAAACGATTTAACAACAACCGAACAAGCGACTGTTATCAATCTTGCTCTCGATATACTGACTGAACGTCATTCGCCCGGTCAGGCACTCACTAACCCTACAGATACCACCAAGTATCTGCGCATTAAACTGGCAGACTACAAAAATGAAGTTTTCTGCGCTCTCTTCCTCGATAATCGTCACCGCGTATTGGCTTTTGAAGAACTATTCTTCGGTACTATAAACGGCGCTTCGGTACACCCAAGAGTCGTCGTTCAACGTGCCATGGAGATCAACGCCGGGGCGGTGATATTTGCACACAATCATCCCAGTGGGGTTGCCGAACCATCACATGCGGATCGAACCATTACTAATCGCATAAAACAGGCCTTGGACCTGCTGGATGTGCGGACTTTGGATCACATTGTGGTGGGTGCTGAAGGGACTACTTCATTTGCTGAAAGGGGGTTTCTCTAATATTTCCTCTGGCTACGCCCTGTAATCCGCAAGTGTATAGCTGTTAACCAATCAGATTCGCCGTTGAATACAGGTCATTTAATGAACTCATTAACATGGTTATCCACAGAATCTGTGGATAACCTCCTTCCTCGTTATTAGTTATTAGTTATTAACAGATACGCCAATCCCTCCATACTCCATACTCCATACTCCATACTTACATTGTGCAATATTTATATTCTGAATTAAGATAACGCTCAGTTCGGCCGCTTCTTGGTAAAGACATCCCCCAGCCGCGTAAGTACGGGAAGCGCACTGAATAGTTGTTACATCTATTATTATGTAAGGATTGAACTTGTTCGGCCGATAACGTTCAGATGAAGAAGTTGCTTTTTACTTGCTTACGTGTATAGACTATTCAGACTATGAATTCTTTTCGCCAGATAAACAGACGGACATTGCTATTGTGGAGCTTATTGCTCTCTCTGGCATTGTTGTGCGCGCAAGGCGTTAAGTTGCACGCTCATGATCTGGATCACGGACACGACAACCACCATAGTCATGTCCATGTCATTGATGAAGCCAGTGATCATGGTCATTTGAGCAAAGTACATTCCACTCACGACACCTCTCACGACGATCATCATGATAGCGTCGCATCCGAGATCGATGTCAGCCCAGATGGGGTATTGAAAAATTCCAACACTATTTTTGCGCTAGCTTTAATTGTTTTCCTTGTTACATTGATGGTACCTGCTTCTTTGCGGCAGCGGGTTCGCCACCGCCGGGAAAACGATTTTATCCTTCATAGATACTACGTCCTTTCTCCGCCTTTACGGGCACCCCCACAGCACTAAATCCCTTTTGTTCATTTCCGGTTAGCATCGCGCTGAGCGCTCTGCACCGGCTGGTTTTGCCATGCCTTTTCGGCTGGCGAGCATCCATTGAATGATTTGACTTAGGAGAATTCCCTTTTTGGGGTTTTCTGCAAGTCAGCCCATCTATTGGGCAGTGCGTGTTAAGCGCACGTAAGGAGTTTTTAATGTGGAAATCTGTTTTTGTACCAACTGCGGTTGGTAAGCGAGCAGCTGCGTGCTGTTTGTTATTACCCTGTTTGTTACTTGGCACTAGCGTAAATGCCGCTCCCAACATAGGGGGTGACACGCGCTCAATTAGCCTGCATGAAGCGGTGACTAGAACTCTTACTAACAATCCTGATTTGCGCGCTTTTGATTATCAACTGAAGGCACAGGAAGGGAGAGTGCAGCAAGCGGGGCTGGCACCCACTCCCGAATTGAATTTCGCGCTGGAAGACGCCTTAGGCACGGGCGACCACACAGGCTTGAGCAGTGCCCAGGCAACCATCAGCATTGGCTGGGTGCTTGAGCGTGGACTGCGCCAGCACTACATCGACGCTGCGCGCGCAGGTTCATCCCTGTTCTCGGTTGAAGCGGATATCAAGCAACTTGACGCTGCGGCTGAAACAGCGCGTCGTTATCTCGTCAGCCTGGCATTTCAGGCACGTATGGTAAACGCAGATAAAACGGTTCAGCTCGCCAAAGAGACCATTGAGGCGGTACGAAAAAGAGTGAACGCAGGAAAAACACCTGAAGCTGAACTCTCCAGGGCGCAGGCCGAACTGGCACGCAGAAAACTGAAACGAGAAGACATTGAACATGAACTGGTTTCTGCTAACCGACGATTGGCGGCCCAATGGGGAGAGACGGCACTTAGCTTTGAGCGAGTTGAGGGCAACATTGTTAACCTGCCTCAGTTTGCGACACTCGACACGCTCAAATCTCGATTGCAACAAAACCCTGAATTTGCCCGGTTACTGTCGGACCAGCGCTTAAAAAAGGCAGAGCTACAACTCGCCCAGGCGCAGAACAAACCAAGTTGGAGGGTCAATGCAGGGATTCGTCATATCGGCACTAGTGACGATGTCGCCCTTGTTACCGGTATCAGCATCCCTTTTGGCGAACGCACACGTAATCCGGGGCGTATTGCAGAGGCAAGCGCCAATCTGGATAAAATAGATCGGGAAGAAAATGCTGCTCGTGTTCGTATCGAAACGGCACTCTATGTGATGTATGAAAAACTGCAACACAGCTTGCATGTCATTGAGACGGTACGTGGCGATATTATCCCACCCCTTGAACAAGCCCTCACAGAGACCCGCCGGGCCTATAACCTTGGACGCTACAGCTATCTAGAGTGGCGCAGTGTTCAGGCTGAACTATTGGATGCGCACGATGCATTGATTGAAGCCAGCATCGATGCTCACCGCAACATTATTGAAATCGAACAATTAACGGGCGTGCGCATCGCGCAACCGGCAACAAATCCATGAGGCCCCCTATGAACAACGTTATAACAACATCCACACGCGCGATTTGGCTGCCCCTGCTGTTGGCCACTTTCCTCACCGCTTGCGGTGGTACGAATTCAGAACAAGCCATGTCGTCAAAAGGTGCCCATGGCGAAACGACTGAAGCAGAAGTAGAAAAAGGACCTCGCAATGGGCGACTGCTGAAGGATGGAGATTTTATCCTTGAACTCGCCATCTTCGAGACCGGAGTGCCGCCTGAATTTCGCGCCTACGCCACAAAAAGTGGTAACGCATTGAGTCCTGAAGAAGTGAAACTCAATATCAAGCTCACCCGTTTAGGTGGCAAGGTGGATGATATTAACTTCAAACCGCAAGGCGACGCATTGCGCGGTGATACCGTCATCTACGAACCCCACTCATTTGTCGTCACGATCAACGCCACACATGCAGGCGCAAACCATACCTGGGAATACGACAACTTCGAAGGCCGCACCAAGATTGAAAACGCGGTCGCCGAAGCGCTGGAAATTGAGACCATGGTTGCTGGCCCAGTGGTGATGCATGAAACCATCACCGTGTACGGCCAAATTAAAGCCAACAGTGAGCGGATGCGTGAAGTCAGCGCTCGATTTGACGGGGTGATTAAATCCGTATCGCCATCTATCGGCGACAAGGTTCGCAAGGGTCAGAAACTGGCTACAGTTGAAAGTAACGAAAGCTTGAAACGGTACGACATTACCGCGCCCATCAGTGGCGTAGTGACCCAGCGCGACGCCAACTCCGGCGAACAAACCAATGGCCGTCAACTGTTCACCATTATGGATACCTCCTCTGTTTGGGCGGATTTGTCCGTCTTTCCTGGTGATCGTCCACAGGTGAAAATTGGCGCACCCGTCACAGTCGTTGAAGCCACTGGCAGCGAACCGGTGGCAGGTAAAGTATCTCGCATTGATGTGATGGCACAGGCTAATCAATCAGTGAACGTTCGTGTCGTGCTGGATAACAAAAAAGGTTTGTTGCTACCCGGCAGTTTTATCACTGCACAAATAGAAGTGGCTGAACATCCGGCCTCTCTCGCAGTGAAACGAAGCGGCTTGCAAGCCTTCCGCGATTTCACGGTGGTCTATGCGCTAATCGGTGAGGAGTATGAAGTGCGCATGCTGGAGCTTGGCCTACAGGCCGGTGAATGGGCGGAAGTACTGGGCGGACTGGAATCCGGTACCCGCTATGTCAGCGAAAACAGCTACGTCATTAAAGCGGATATTGAAAAGTCCGGCGCATCTCATGATCATTAATTGGCGATCACTAGGAATCTATCATGCTTGAATATATTATTAAATTCGCACTGGCCCGACGCGGCTTGGTGATGGCGCTGGTCCTGATGATTATGGGGCTGGGTGCGTGGAAATTTACCCAACTACCGATTGATGCAGTACCTGATATTACCAATGTCCAGGTATCCATCAATACTGAATCACCCGGTTATACCCCGCTGGAAGTGGAGCAACGAGTCAGTTTTCCGGTAGAAACTGCAATGGCGGGCATACCGAAACTCTCCTACACACGTTCCGTTTCACGTTATGGCCTGTCTCAAGTGACGGTTGTGTTTGAAGAGGGCACGGATATCTATTTTGCCCGTCAGTTGGTCAGTGAACGCCTAAGTTCAGCCAAGGCAAATCTACCACCATCCTTAGAGCCGACCCTTGGCCCGATTGCCACCGGGCTGGGTGAAATATTCATGTTCACCGTGGATGCCGAACCCGATGCGCTCAATAGCGACGGCAGTCCGGTAACGCCAATGGATTTGCGTTCTGTGCACGATTGGATTATTCGTCCACAGTTAATGCGCGTACCCGGCGTGGCGGAAATCAATCCTATTGGTGGATTCAAAAAAGAGATACTCATTGCACCTGAACCCGCAAAGTTATTAGCCTATGGCGTTAGCTACGCAGATGTTTTAAGTGCAGTAGAAGATAATAATGACAACCGTGGCGTTGGCTTCATTGAACATAACGGTGCCCAGTGGTTGATGCGAGTCCCCGGCCAAGCCAACAGTTTGGATGACCTGAGCAATATTGTCATTGCTCAAAACCAGGGCGTACCTGTTCGCGTTAAAGACGTGGCCAGCGTTAGTTTGGGTAAAGAGCTACGCTCAGGGGCGGCGACGCAGAACGGCCGTGAGGTGGTGATGAGTACTGTCTTTATGCTGATCGGCGAAAACAGTCGCACAGTTGCCAATGATGTTGCAATCAAGTTAGAAGAAGTAAAAAGCAGTTTACCGGAAGGCATTACCGTCACGGCGGTATACAATCGCACCAGCCTGGTGGATAAAACGCTAGAGACGGTTCAAAAAAATCTACTAGAAGGTGCGCTGCTGGTCATCGTGGTGCTCTTCCTATTTTTAGGTAATGTACGCGCCGCCATTCTCACCGCCGCCGTGATTCCGATTGCCATGTTAATGACCATCACCGGCATGGTGCAAACAAAAACCAGTGCTAACCTGATGAGTCTTGGTGCACTGGACTTTGGCTTGATCATTGATGGTGCGGTCATCATTGTGGAAAACTGCATGCGAAGATTGAGCGAAGCCCATCGCAAAGAAGGGTTATCGCTCAACGAGCGACTGGCAGTGGTATTCGAGGCAACCCGCGAGGTGATGCGCCCTGCGTTGTTTGGTGTTTTCATCATTACTGCCGTCTACATTCCTATATTTGCACTCAGTGGTGTAGAAGGAAAGATGTTTCACCCCATGGCGATCACGGTCATCATTGCCCTGGTCAGTGCGATGATTTTGTCCATCACCTTCATCCCTGCGGGTGTGGCACTACTCTTCAAGAAACCAATTAAAGAGAAAAAGAATGTCATTGTTGAAGGGGCTCGTTCGCTCTACAAACCCGTTTTGACATTCTCTCTTAAATTTAGATGGGCCGTGGTGGCATCAGCCATAGTACTTGTTGTTTTTTCAGGTCTACTGATTCCCAAGTTAGGTTCAGAGTTCGTGCCCAACCTTGATGAAGGTGACATCGCCATGCATGCCTTGCGCATACCCGGCACATCACTGACTGAGGCCATCCATCTGCAAAAAACACTCGAAGCGGAGATTAAAAAATTACCGGAAGTGGAAAGAATATTTGCCAAGATCGGTACCGCGGAAGTTGCCACGGATGCCGTGCCGCCCAGTGTTGCGGATAATTTTATTATTCTTAAACCACGGGATGAATGGCCAAACCCTGATAAAACAAAAATGGAGTTTGTCGCTGAACTTGAAGCCTTAGTGACCCCTATCCCCGGCAATCGCTATGAGTTTTTGCAACCGATTCAGATGCGGTTTAATGAGCTAATCTCCGGCGTACGTGCGGAAGTGGCCGTCAAGATATTTGGTGACGACTTTGATCAGTTGATCGCCTTGGGCGCTGAAGTGGGCAAGGTCATCGAAGGTATTCCTGGTGCAGCTGATGTGGCGGTCGAGCAATCCACCGGTTTGCCCGTGATGACCATCCAACCCAAACGCGAAGCGATGGCGCGTTTTGGCTTGAGTATTGTCCAATTACAGGACTTACTGGCAACCGCACTGGGGGGAACCGTAGCCAACCAGTTGTATGAAGGCGACCGTCGCTCCGATATCGTGATCCGACTACCGGAGCGCTTACGTACCGATATCGATGGATTGTCTGCGCTGCCCGTCATGCTGTCAGATGGTAGCTATGTACCACTCAGTGAAGTGGCTGATCTCGAGCTAGTCATGGGCTACAACCAGGTCTACCGAGAAAATGGCAAGCGCCGCGTGGTGATTGCCACCAACGTACGTGGTCGCGACCTGGGCTCGTTTGTGCAAGCGATTCAAACAGCCGTGAAAGAAAATGTGGATGTACCCGCAGGCTATTGGGTTGAGTATGGAGGAACCTATCAAAAGCTTCAATCCGCCACACAGCGTCTCTCCATAGTGGTACCGCTGACATTGGCATTGGTCATTGCCTTGCTCATTATGGCGTTAGGCTCAGTTAAGGACGCCGCCATTATCTTCTCGGGTGTACCTCTAGCGCTGACAGGCGGCATCATGGCCTTGCTGTTGAGGGATATTCCATTCTCCATTTCTGCTGCGGTGGGCTTTATTGCGCTATCCGGTATCGCAGTCTTGAATGGTTTAGTCATGCTTTCTTTTATCCGTGACCTGCGTCAGCGTGGTCAGGAACTTCACGAAGCCATTATAGAGGGCGCGTTAACACGCTTACGCCCTGTGTTAATGACGGCTCTCGTCGCGGCGCTTGGTTTTGTCCCCATGGCACTAAACACTGGAATTGGTTCAGAAGTACAACGGCCTTTAGCAACAGTTGTTATTGGCGGCATCATTTCATCCACCTTGTTAACACTGGTAGTTTTGCCCGCACTATATCGACTAGTACACGGGCGAAGTGCTGCCGTGCAGAATTAATAACTGTCGTCAGAGAATTAAATTTTGATTATCAAATTATGTTTTAACAAACAGATATTAAAGAATAGAAGGAGATCAATAATGTTGAGTAAAACACTGGCATCACTTGGTTTAGCCGTGGTTGCAGGTACGCTTATAGTTGGTTGCGCAACAAATGGCATGGCTAAACAGGCGCAGATTTCAATTGAGCGCGTAGACTCATCGACTGTCAATATTGGGCACGCGTATCTCGCCAAAACGGTGGATGGTCTTGTGCTACGAGGTGAAATCAAGCGAAAAATTCACGGTCATGGTAGCGTTCCTGGGCATCTCCACGTGGAGTTACTCAATCCACAGGGCCAAGTTTTAAAAACGGCTGAGGTTAATCACAACAGGAAGACGAATAGCGACCATATTGCTGATTTCAGTACGTTGTTACCCATGGAATTAGCTGCTGGCAGCGTCGTACGCATCATTCATCATGATATGAAATCTCATATGTCCGAAAACTCTGGCTCGCTGTGGAAGTGATGTCGCCGAATAACTTTTAGGAGTAAAAATAAGTGTTATCAAAATCAAAACTAAGTTTTTTTCTACTGGCAAGCCTGATTTTACTTGTGGTTCTGCCGCAGTATGGTTACGCCCATGGCATGTCAGAGGCGGAGAAACAGTCAATCATTGAGGGTGGAAATCTACGTTATCTGTGGATTGGCGCTACCCATATGCTATCGGGGTATGACCATTTACTGTTTGTATTCGGCATCATCTTTTTTCTTACCCGGTTCAAAGACATTGTTAAATACATCACCGCATTTACGCTTGGCCACAGTGCCACGCTTATCTTTGCTACCTTTAATGGTGTGCAGGTCAATTACTTCTTGATTGATGCAGTGATCGCATTGAGTGTCTGTTATATCGCCTTTAGCAATCTGGATGGGTTTAAAAAATATCTGGATATCAAGCCGCCCAATATGTTGCTAATGATCACCAGCCTGGGCCTGATTCACGGCCTTGGCTTGTCTACGCGACTGCAACAACTGCCCTTGAGTGAAGATCAGCTGCTGATGAATATCATCTCTTTCAATATCGGTATCGAAGTGGGGCAAATAATGGCTTTGGCGGCCATGTTGTTGCTATTGGTGGGTTGGCGAAAATCTGAATCATTCAAACTGTTTAGCCGGGCCTCCAACTACGGATTGATTTTTGCCGGTCTATACCTGTTCATGATGCAGATGCACGGTTACTCTCATGTCACTGATCCCGATGAGTTCGGTTTTAGCGCTGACAACCACATTCATGAACATATAAAAATGGACGAAGAGCGTAACGCTAAAATCATCAAAGAAACGACTCACGAGTCGCTTGATTAAAGGACATTACTAATGCGTAAATTATTATTCACACTGGCAGCGAGCATCATGCTGATTTCGATCTCGGCTTGTTCGGATCATGGTCATGCCCATGATGAATCACAGTCGCATGATGCCCCACAACATCACGACTCAATCAACTAAACATATCTGGAGGATTTATGAAAATTTTAACCACAACAGTTTTATTATCATCATTGCTATTTGGTGCACCAGTTATGGCAGGGGGCGGCCATAGTCATGATGCTGATGGCGGACATTCACGCGGTCCGGTTTCTAGCGAAGCCGCCGTTAACCAAGCATCAAAAAAAGTAAAACAATTAGCAGATGCCGGAAAAATAGTTGCTACATGGTCAGGCGTACAAGCTGTCAGCGTTGAGAAAAAAACCTATACCAAGGGCCCAGAGTGGGTCGTTACATTTAAAAATGACAAGGTAAGCGATACAACAAAGCAAACCTTGTATCTGTTTTTTACCCTCGATGGTAACTACATCGCGGCCAATTACACCGGAAATTAAACGAACCAGGTGAGCACAACAGTTGTGCTCACCTGTCCAAAATAGCTTTAACCCAATGACGGCTATCATTCAGATAACCTCTAAATAAGTATTTCATACTCAGAAAACACGAATTCTGGAAACAGCTCATTCAAACTCTCGCTCGCCCCCCCCCCTTGACGCAATCAAAATCTAATCATCCTCAATTAATTACTCTAAACCAATTTCTAATTTTTCATTGTTTTAACTCCTACTCTCGACGAGCATATCCACACGCCGCAGCCGAATTGGACGGTCGCTATGCGAAGCACAATATTATTCTTTTTATTATACGTGACAGTAAATAATACCTTCGCAGAGTCGTGTTGGCAATCCGCTGAAAATCGCTACGGCATACACGAGACCATCCTGCATGCCATTTCGCTTACCGAGAGTGCAATGGATTCACAGGCGATAAACCACAACATCAATGGATCGGTGGATATCGGTTTAATGCAAATAAATTCTCGGTGGTTTCCTTATTTAGCCGAAATTAGAATTCAGCCTGGAGACCTTTGGAATCCCTGCACCAACATTCATGTCGGTGCATGGGTACTGGCGGGCGAAGTCCGTCGTTTCGGCTACACCTGGCAAGCAGTCGGCGCATACCACGCTGGCCCTGCTAAGTCTGTAGTTCGTGATCAAAGACGAATGAGATATGCGCAACGGGTTTATCACAATTTGGCTAATGACAACCATCACCTTAGTGATGGGGTGCGCATCTACGCCGGAACTAAGTAGCGAACCCAAAGAGACACCCGTTGCCAGTTCGGTTAATCACTGCAACAAACAAATCAAAACTGTCGATGATAACTATCCGTGGTCGATTCCTGGATATCACGACACCCTAACAAAACGGCCAGCCGCTCTCCATATTACCCAAACCAGAGGTGAACCAAATCAGTTCGTCATCTGCGCTGATTGCCCGTGCGTCACGCCAAAAAATGCAACTACAAGCAAAGCGGCCAACAAGAAAGCTAAAAACAAAGCAACACCAACACCCAATCCTGAAAAATTCGTTATTCGCTTTGAACCAGCCTCCTCTATTTTGAGTGAACAGCAAGAACAATTGCTTACACGCTCGTACCAAACACTACCTAGCGCGTATCAACTGACGATCACGGGTTATACCGACGACACAACGTCAGGAGGCACCATTACCAACGAATCACTGGCTCTACAACGGGCAACTGTCGTCTTTAATTTTCTCGCAGAACTGGGAATTAACAAGAGCACCACCACCGTCAAAGCATCACCGCTTTGTTGTTACGTCGCACCCAACACCACCGATTCTGGCCGTGCCTTAAACCGCCGCGTCGAAATCATCATGACTTCTTTATCAACCAACAGGAAAAATCCATGAACACAACGAGATCTTTATCCCTTCCCACTAATAGCAATGCACTGAACATGGCCATGTTTCTGCTCCCTGGAGTTGCGATAGCCGCAACCTCGGTAGGCAATATCGGCGCGACTTACGGCTTTCTCTATGGCATCACGATGGCCTTTATTGGCCAACAGCTTGCCGTTAGCGGCCGTCTATCAGCGAAGAACCTAACCCACTTCTTTGGCATAACGTTACTTATTCCAGGCATCGCATTAGCCGCAACGACCGGTGGTGAGTTTCAGGCGTTTTACGACTTTATCTACGACGCGGCGACGGGTTATCTCGGTCGTGGCTTGGCGATTACCGGTGGTGTCTTCGGTTTGGCTTACGGCATCGGCCGGGGTTCCGCATTACCTGCGGTGTTAGGGATCATCTTGGCCATCTTCGGTATGCTCGGCCCCACCATCGTCAATGCCCTATTCAGTTCAGCAA
>Ga0316207_10001437_pt1 | contig 29246 bp, 26 predicted proteins | sample 6weekpyrite_MG_FD_204943 | JGI IMG/M metagenome (GOLD analysis project Ga0316207, IMG submission 204943) | Microbial mat bacterial communities from mineral coupon in-situ incubated in ocean water Damariscotta River, Maine, United States -... | ecosystem: Environmental > Aquatic > Marine >...
CAAATCAGATTCTATGGGACAACGCAATAAAAAAGCCGGCTAGAGAGTTTCTCTAACCGGCTGTTTTTATGTCTGAATATGGCGCGCCCGGAAGGATTCGAACCTCCGACCGCCTGGTTCGTAGCCTCACAGGCTACTGTAAGCATTTGTTTTATATAGGCTAAGGACGACGCTCGTTGCCCAATTTGCAGGACTTAGCACTACAATGCACAACCTATGTCGGAAATGTGTCGGAAACCGTAGCGATGATCTTTTTGAGAACTCACACAGGGTCTACAGTTTGCCCTAAGATAAGGAAATAATGGGAATCGAAGCCGCACCAGACCCCCCATAACCTCAAAAAAGACACTATCTTATAGATAGCACTGGGAGTGCTCTATAGAAAACATTATTGTAATTGACCATAAATGTACAGCGTTGTACTATTTCGACAATTTCGACAAATAGCCAAATTAAACGAGGAATGTCATGATTGATCAAATAATGACCGTTAAAGAAGTAGCTGACTACCTCAAAGTTAATAACAGAACTATCTACAGAATGGCTGCTGCCGGAAAGATTCCGGCATTTAAAGTAGGAGCTTCTTGGAGATTTAAGTCGAACGAAATAAATGAGTGGATTGAGTCTGAGAAAAACTCAGCATTTGAACCAGTATTAAATAGAAACGCTAGTTAGGGGTTTAATATATGTCCACATCAGTAGCCATTGATTTGGCTCTAACGGGTAATGATTTAAAGATAAGAGAGTACCCTCAACTTATAAAATATATGGGATCAAAAGCAAAGATCATCAACTTTGTTTCAGAGTCTATCGAGTCTGTTTATGATGGTGGTGTCGTTTGTGATTTATTTGCCGGAGCATGTAGCCTGTCTGGTGCTTTAGGAAAAATGTATCCCATACATTCAAATGATATACAGAACTATTCTGCAATAATTTCCTCTGTATATCTAAACCCAATCCAAAATATAGATGTAGAGGAATTAATTCAGGACGCTACAATAAACTATAAAAAAGCCAAGGTAAAATTACCTGATAATCTGGAATATTCAGGTTTTTCTACGCTTAAAGAATTCAACAAAATTGAAGTACGAAATAGATCACTAATAAATGAAAATTTCCCTAATCACTATCACCTCTTCCTGAAAAATTATTCAGGTACTTGGTGGTCTTCTGAACAATGCCTCTGGATTGATGCAATTAAACAATCAATTGATAAAAGAGTCAGAAACGGTAGTTGGTGTGAAGCTGAATATTCATTCTCAATGGCAATTTTATTACATGCAATGGCATATAGTAGCCAAGGAACCGGGCATTATGCTCAGTATAGAGATGCCAAGACAAAATCATCCATGCAGGATATAAATATTTATCGACAGAAAAAATTACAGGATCTGTTTGTAAGAAAATTTTATCAAATGCAGGATTGGGCTAGTGATAATGTAGAAGATCAGGGTCATACAATAAGTACAGAGGATTATAAAAGCTGTCTGAGCAAACTTGATGGCGGTACTGTATATGCTGATCCTCCATACGCATTTGTACATTACAGCCGTTTCTACCATGCAATGGAAACTCTATGTTTATATGACTACCCCGATATTCAGATAAAGGGTGGAAGTATGGTTAAAGGTAGATATAGGGAAGAACGCCATCAATCTCCATTTTGCATTAAAACTCAGGTCGAAGGTGCTTTTGAAGACCTATTCAATGGTGTTAAATCTGCCGGAGCAAATCTGGCTCTTAGCTATAGCGATACAGCAATGATTACTCTCGATAACCTTGTTGACATTTCAGGTAAGATATTAAACTCAAGTTATGAAATATGGGTTGAGGACATGGATCATCAGCACATGACTATGGGACGATCTAATGATCGAACTAGAGATGTTAAAGAATTAATCTTGTTAGCAAGGAAAAAATAATGGCAAAAGGACTAGATGCGTTAACAGTTTCACTTACCAAAAATGGCTATTTCAAAGTATCTGAAGTCATAAAGAAGCATCCAAGAGATGAAATATTAGCAAATATTAATGGTGGGTATTCGGGTATTAATCTTGCCGATTCTCAGGTTAAAGGAATGCTCTCATATGATGATGCAAACCATGAGTTCCCCGAAGTATGGGATGAAGTCAGAAGCATAAGCCCTGAAGCAGTTGATGCTTTGGTATTTATATCAATAATCTATTCACACAAAACATTAATTGATATCTTTATTACGTCGAAACTCTCTGAAATGCGAGGCTGCTTAAAAAGAGATAAACTTGATACTAAGGTATATACCAATTTAGTCTATTCAATGGCTACTCAGAAGCTATGCCCATTGAATCAGGGAGCAAATGAAACATATTATGATGTATCTCCCCTATTCCTGTTAGAGATTGGGCCATTAGTTAAAAAGGTCATTGGTTACAAGTTAGTTAAAACCGGTTGGAGTGAACCTAGTGATCAGGATTACTTCTCAAGGAATTTCTATGAGCAATGTGCTTTTTATGGCTTCCATGATGTCCTTGGCATCTCTATGGAACAGTTTAAGCAATGGCTAGAAGGTGAAGAAGTTAAAAAGGAAGAGCCTCCTATAACAGACCTTACAGATCAGGATACTCAAACCAGTTCAATTCTGGTTTCTGCACTGGCATCAAAGCCATTTGTAATTCTTGCAGGTACTACAGGAACAGGAAAAACGAAAACAATTCGTGATTTGGCTATGAAAATAAATCCTGTTTCATCAGAGCCATATTTTAATCATGCATTTATTCCTGTTGAAGCTGGATGGACGGATGGAAGGCATCTTCTGGGATATAAGAATCCATTTGGACGCTCAGGAGAAAACTATGCTTCAACCAAGTTAATTGATACTTTGTTGAAAGCGAACTATCCGGAATATTCGCAAATTCCATTTTTTATCATTCTTGATGAAATGAATCTCTCTCATGTAGAGATGTATTTTTCTAAATTTCTGTCAGTGATGGAAACTTCTAAAGAAGATGATCCAGAACCAGTTCTTGGACTTGAGGAATTACACCTGCTTTATAAATCTGGTGTAACAGATCCTATTCAAACCACATATATTTTAAATGCAATAGAGAATAAAGGATTGTACTTAACAGATAATGTTTTCTTTATCGGCACAGTCAATATGGACGAAACTACCTATATGTTTTCTCCAAAAGTATTGGATCGTTCATTTGTAATACAATATGCACCACCGAAACCTTCCAATGTCGGGCTTGAATTCTCTATTGCTGAAAATGATGTTCTGGGTTGCTCGACAGAAACATTATCTTCCTTTATGACCGATAAGTCAGAAGTCGCGCTGAGTTCAGATTATGACGAATATCTGGACGAGATATATAGCGCATTAGGCAAATTTAAATTCGGGCCAAGGACAACTAACGAAGTAAGGCGATATATTTCTATCTGTGCAAAAGTCAGTGACAAGTTTAAACCTCATGATACTTATGAAGGAAAAGCTGCCACACTGGATCGTGTTACGGTGCAAAAGATACTTCCCAAAATACATGGCAACAGGGATACCCTCCTCCCGATTTTTAATCATTTAAAAGATTTATTTGAAAAAGAAGGCTTAACAGAATCAAAAGAAAAGCTTGAGCAAATGAGAAAAGAAGTAATGAGTACGGGATTTGCTAATTATTTTTCCACAGTATGATACATATACGATATGAAAAATATAAAAAAACTGACCATAAATGATCTGGAAGTTCAGTTTAGTATTTACCCCAATGGATTCAGAGAATTTAATGATGATCTGATGGTTGATTTAGATGGTAATTCTTTCCGTGGAATTCCGGATGATAGCAATCGATACGGAGTTTCTCCCCTTGCTTATGATATAGATGCAGACATATTTCAGAAAATACAGCTTAGAGACAACACAGAATATGAATTTGCTATAGAACTTCCCCTAACAAAAAAAGCATTCTTAAAAGGACTTGAATCAAGCCCGTTATATCCCTTCTCTAATGCTGCATTAAAAGATATTGTCAGATTTAACGGGCCTGATTCATGTGTAGAAATCAATGGAGACAGGTATAGAGTAACCGGTCGCCTGAATTTTGAAAATCGAGCAGGTACGTCTTATCTTGATTTGGAAGTTGATACAGGGATAAAGATAGATATTCCTGTTGAGGTTCTAACCCAGAAGCTTGATTACTACGAAGAATTTCAGGAGCTACTACATCAAATTTCAGAATATAGTGCTGAACTATTGATTCGCTTTGATACAGCCACAGAAACAACTTTTGGCGTGTCTTCTAAAACTGAAATTTCACCTATGGCTGAGTTGATGGCCTATCGTCGTTTATTCAGAAATGGTCGTTTATCAACATATATCCGTGAAATTATTAATAACCCTTCCTCCAAAACCATATCTTTAGTAACAAAAGAAGATGCCGCGTTTGTTACTAATCCTGACTGGGCAAAATTAGCGCAGTCATCTATGGATTATGACTTTATGCATGGCGGTGTACTTAAGGAAAATTTCCTAGGATATACCCCTCTAAATATTCCGGACAGAAAAATAAAAATTTCATTCGATACCAAAGATAACCGCTTTGTAAAATCATCGTTACAATTATTACGTACACGCTTGACTTTACTCAAAGACAGAATGCCAAAAAAATACGCGTCATCCAAAGCGGTTATGCAAACTTGGAGTGAAGAATTGGACTCTCTTTTGTTCAATCCGTTCTGGTCTGAAATAGGTATAAGCGAAGAATTCCCAAGCTCTATGGTAATGGCAAATCGTAAAGGATATCGAGAATATATGATGTTCTATCTCGTATTCGGATTAAGTATCAAGCTTGAAAGCGAGAGCACATTATTATCAGTAGGTGGAGATATAAAACCGGTATTTCATCTTTATGAAATGTGGTGTTATTTGATGGTACATGATGTGCTGTGCAACTTAACAAATTCCACTGGAAACCCGGAATTATCCTTTGTAAATAAGGATAAAAAATTCATGAAAGATCTTATTAGCAGGAATGACAAACCCATATTATTCACTTATCTTCATAATGATAAAGAATTAACTTTATCTCTGTTCTATAACAAAGACTTTAATCCGATTGATGAAAAAACAACTCTATGGGCGGACTCTTATTCAGGAGTGTTTAATCCGGATATCAGTATCTCATTTGAAATGGATGGACATGTACATTGGTTACATTTTGATGCTAAATATCGTCTGGATTTATCGAAATGGAAGTCTGAATTAAAAAATGATGCAACAATTGCTTCATCGTTCAAACGTGAAGATATTCATAAAATGCATACATATAGGGATGCCGTTTTAGGCACTAGAGGAAGCTATGTTCTCTATCCTGGATGTGAAAAAATCAATGAACTCTATGTTCGCAATCCAAGCAAGGATTATAGAGATTCCAACCTTATGCCTAGTGTTGGTGCTTTCCCGCTAAAACCTACAACCAGCGATGTGCAGAATGAGCAAATGAAATGTATAAGCCAGCATATTGAAAATTGCATCTCTGGCTTACTGGATAGTGACTTCCTGTATAAGGAAGAATATGGATTGCAATAGTTCTACTTCCCCACACTCCTCTTTATTTTTAAGCCGGATGTTGAGAGCAGGAGAATCGGGTTTTAAAAATATTCTACTGAAATTTGCAAAATAAGTAATACTCATTATTAGCTCTGTAATGCTCGTAGAGTTCAATAAAGAAGTTTTGCTTGGCAAGAGGGGTCAAAATTTGTGAAAGTTGCACTCTGCGTCAAGTTGTGTCCCTTACAGATACCCCCTGCCCTTACCATGTTCTCGAAATCTTTTTTGCCAAGCTATCTTCTTATAAATATATTTAGTGAGCGTAGCGAACACCTTTTATAAAGGCTTTGCGTTAGCAAAGGGCGAAGTGAGTGTAACGAACGTAGGGTTGGTGGTAGTCCTTTAGGACAATCGTTTATTATTGATTGCGTAGCAATTCCTTATTACATAACAAAACAATAAAAAGCTAGATATTTTGTTAATGATAAAGTTATCCACAGGCTCAGTCTCTTGTTCTTTATTCTAAGTTTTGTTCTTTGTTCTTGTTCGTAGTACAAAAGAAACTTATTATCCAGATGGTTACGGGTTTAAAAACTAGATTTTGTCACGTTTAAACTAGTTTTTGTCACAATAGAGCTAGTTCCTGTCACAGTTAAAACTAGATTTTGTCACGTTTAAACTAGTTATCGTCACAGCATATAATCTAGTTATCCACAGAAAGCCGCCGAAAAACTAGATTTTGTCACGCTCACATAATAATTATTGACCACATAAAAACACATAGGGAAACCGCCACTAATAAGCACTTTTTTTTAAAACCGCGAGATTCTAAAACTAGTTTTTGTCACAACAACTTCTAATCATCATTATTCACTTGCTAGTTCATAAAAAAACATGCTAGTTCTTCACCTATGTTAAATGAAGTACGTACCATTGAAGTCAAGTTTAGTAAAGACACCATGATCAAAGCTGGTGAGTTGGTTGATGTGGTGGAAGTAACTCCCCTCACCCTCACTGATCGAAAAATATATAATATACTAATTGATAATGCAAAAAATGACATCGCAAAACCTATTGAACACTCTATTGACAAAGAAATATTACGATTGTCAAGACGCGGCAATGAACGCATAGATGACACAATTAATCGCTTAATGGGTGGAATTGCAAAGATCAAGACTATGCGAAACGGTGAGCCTGCAATCTTACGTGTTCAACTTCTTGGTCGAAATATTGAACATGAAAGAGACGACGGAAAATTTTATTACACCTTTGATCCTGTATTACGTGAAGTATTTTCTAATAGCACAGTATTTGCCCGCTTAAAAATGGACGTAATGCTTAATTTTCAGGGAAAATATGGGCTTGCTCTTTATGAACTCACCGAAAAAAGGATCAACTTACGCAAAAGCGAGGAAATATTTTCAATAGCTGAATTCCGCAGCCTTCTCGGCGTACCTAAAGGTAAATTAACCACCTGGCACAATCTAAAATCTTTTGCTTTAGATCCTGCTGTAAAAGAAGTAAATCAGCTTGCTACTGATTTTAGGATTGAAGTTACAGGACTAAAATCTGGTCGTAGTTATGCAGAAATTAAAATGAAATGGTGGCGCAAAGCACCAGATGGTGAAGATGCTGCAATTAATGAACTTTCATATTCAAAGGTCGGGCGCAAAGCAAGACGTGATGGTACAGCTGATAAATTAAGTTCCTCAGAACAAAAACTTGAACATTTACTTACTGATACGGCAATGGAAACAGCCCGTGGCATTCTTCTTAAAGGACATAACCGTATAGGTTTGCAAAACGCTCTTGCTCAGTGGGAAGAAGCATTTTCAAATAAGGAAAAACCAGACAATCCTAATGGTGCATTTATCAATTTTTGCAAGAAAATAGCCGGTTAGTGGCAACCCATATAAATAATTTCAATAATTATTTATATTTCTCATTTCACTTAAGATTTTTCTAAATTCTGTTCTAAAGCATCAACGCTCCTCTCTATGATCTCAGCAAGAGAAACATACCTCCCCTCTTCATCTGACATTTTGTCTGAGAAGAAAGCTATTTTCTCATACGTCTCGGGCTTTATTTTAGTATTAAATGCGTAAGTTCTGCCTGTTCTGGTGCGTGTGCGCCTATCCACTTTCTGAGGTACACTAATAACATCATCACCATTCTCTGGCTTAGAGGATATGCGTGTATTAAATCCAGCCTGTTGACTTATTTCTTCTACTTTTTGGCTTATTTCTTTCTTATTGGTTTCTTCTGTATCAAAAGAAAAATCTAGCTTTGCCCTTTCTAATTCAACTATTGTATCTTCTTTCATTTACTTCTCCTTTTACGCTGTTTCAGTTTTCTTTGCATATGCTTTGTTAATTTTCTGAACAACTGTAGCTGCAAAATTATAAGAATCTTCTTTTGCTTTTTTAAGACCACTTACTTGACTATCTGCAAGGTCATAAAGAGATTTTCCAGTAGAGAATATAGTCTTAAATGCTTCTCTTTCTATTAATCTTGCTTCTAGAACAGGCATATCTGCTTCTATAAATTGGCGGGATATATCAGAAAAATTACGAGATGTAATGGCAGCGGGCATACGAGTAAACAAAATAGCAAAATCTATTTGTCTATTAAATCCCCTTTCAGTGTGCTTTATTAACTTAATTGCTTCTGTAGCTTCATTGGCATCAAGTATAGACCCTTGAACAGGTATAATAACTAGATCTGCTTGTGAAACTGCATAAGTAACTCTCACATTTTTTGTTCCCTCAAGATCTATTAGTACGGCCTTAGAATTCTCTTTAGCCCTTTCTATATTATCTAGAATTGTGTCTTCCGATTCATCTAGAATAATGTTGATACTATCCGGTTTATTCCCAATATCTGCCCATCTCTTAAATGGATAATTTGGATCTGCATCAATAATTGTAACAGTGCCTTCAAATTGTTGAGATAGTTCGCTTGCTAGCACTAGAGATGCAGTTGTTTTTCCTGCCCCTCCTTTTGGAGAAGCAAAAACAATAACAGGTGTTTTTTTTGACATGATTCTTCCTAAGTTAGATTTAAGTCTAGGTACTGGATAAACCTACATTCAAAGAAATCGATAATAAATGTATATGCAATATAAACGGAAGATTGTTTATATATTGCGTAATGACTGTGTGCGTATTGCAACAGTACTGATAGAAGACATAGGCAATACACTTTATATACTTAGGACGTATTGCAGCAATAGTGATGCAATATAGATACTATATATAATATTGCAATTTCTCTGAGCTTACAGATAAAGGAAAGAGGAAAAACACCAAATCAAATAACTTTTTATCAATATCACCAAGTGAGAGCTGGTTATCTCGTCGGCCATATAGTTTTGTAGTTCGGGTTGATGCGTGTGCTGCTATTTGTTGTGCCTTTTTCTAATGCTCCATTATTTTCAAGGAAGGCAGTTATGCCGGTAGCACGGAAGGTGTGATTGCAGAGGTGAGGGGGCAACCTGCCCTTCTCCCCTATGTATCGCCCCAAAAGGGAACCCTTTTGACATGAAAAATCGTATTGCTGTAATCCGCAGAAAATAAAGACTTGAAATTGTCATAAGGGCATGTCAAAAAGAATGCATGAAAATAGGTTATGCAAGAGTTTCAACAGACGAACAAAATTTAGATCTTCAGCTCGATGAATTAAAAGCTGCCGGATGCGATAAAATATTTCAAGATGAAGGAATAAGTGGTGTCACTATTGAACGCGATGGATTGTCTCAGGCTCTTAGTATAATTGGTGAGAATGACACACTTATAGTTTGGAAACTTGATAGGCTAGGCCGCTCTCTTGGGTTTCTATGTGACCTTATAGACCATATAGGAAAACAAGGTGGAGGATTTAAGAGCCTCACTGATGGCATAGATACCAATACAAGTGGCGGAACACTTGTATTTCATATCATGGGGGCTATGGCTCAATTTGAACGATCACTAATTGTAGAACGCACCAAGGCAGGAATGTCCGCAGCAAAAAAACGAGGTAAGCATATAGGACGACCTCGTGCACTATCGAATCTTCAAGTGCACCACATGGAAGATTTAATTGCTGCCGGAAACAGCCAGAGAGAAATTTCCGAATTACTCGGAGTTTCTGCAAATACTATAGGACGGGAAATTAGAAGAATAAAAGTAACATCAATAACTACATAAACAATCCATACATGTTGGGTTATATATCTAGACATATAGAGAACACCCTAAATTTCATAAAGTCAGTAGAATAATTTAGACCAGAAATACTAGAGTTTCCCATTTGAAAATATAGACCACCCTATTTGTCAGTAAATTTCACTCACCTATAAGGTGAGGTGAGGGGGCAACAATCACTTGTGACAATGGCGAGGGATAAACCCTACTAGTGAATGCATCTCATACAGGTAATTATGGGATACAGAATCAGCACATAAAATTCAACAGTTAGGTGAGGGGACTACCCCGAAATTTGCCTATAAAATAAAGGGCGATGTACCCACTAATGGATACACCGCCCTCCTCCTAATATTCCTCTGCAAGCATCATAGTTAAAACTCGTTTGGTAATATCAGGGTTAGAAGGGTCTTCACTACCTGACTTCATAGAATTATCGTAATAGTCGATCTTCCAGAAAAACTTTTTCCCTTCTATCGTAATAGCTCCAAAGTCATGTTCACCATATGGGTCATTGTCTTCTGTGAAGTTATCGAAATGCACAACCTGTTTTACAAGTTCTATTCTAATTTTATCTTTTATATAAACAACTCCTCGGGTCATTAATACTTTCCCATCACTCCAGTTCTTTCTGAAATTATCATTAAGCTCGGCTATCTTTTTGCTGTTATTATTGTTTTCCATTTTTAGAATCTCCTTTTATAAAGTTGCGATGACCGTCAAAGGTGCAGACCTGAAAATACTTAAATCATGCTCAACACGGATTCTTGGAGTGGGCACCCACGAAGTGGGGTAGAGCATTGAATTAAGTCTAGGGCTGCTAACTTGAAGGAAAGCAACAGCAAACGGAGGTAGGAGGAAAGATAAATAAATCAGGGCAGAACCTGAATCAGGAATATCATATTATGAGGTCTGGAAGCCGCAGTGCGCCTCCGCAGGAGATAGGCGCGAATCGGGTGTTAAGCACATTATTCTATATTGCCACAGGTTCAGGACTTGCAGTACGCGAGGGCAACGCCCTTAGCAACAAACGGAGTGCGTAGGCGTGAGTGATAGTAGCCCCTGTTCCCCTGCTTCTTGGAGGAATGAGCGTTTAGCGAAGGCGGAAAAGCACGTTCTGAAAGACACGTACAGATTAAGAATCTATCACTATCAACCCCAAAAATATCGGAATTGACTATGCCGATTATAAATTGAAAACCCGCACTGAATAGATTTATGATTGAGCTTGAAAATCGCTTAGCGGACTATATTTAAAACTGGCAGTTACACAGAATTATTTACAGGGTCGCTAGCTAGAACTGACGAGTCAGACCTAGCTAGTATTACCTACCCCGTATAAGCGATAGTCCAGTCATTTGAGGAATAGTTGAATATATCCAGATTTTCAATAGAGCCGAGTACGGTTATAGTTGCGTCAACACCGGACGTATTTATATTGAACTCCGCTTCTGCACCAAGAAGAGTAAGGGTGTTTGTTCCTGAGTCGTGGATATTATCCCAACCACCGCCCAAGCCCCATACATACTCATCGACTCCAGCACCGCCATAGAGATTATTTGAACCACCTTGGCTGCCATCCACAACATCGTCGAATTGTGTGCCGTATATGCTTCCATCACCACCATTTCTACTAACTGTTAAACCGCCAGTTAAACCGAATGATTGTCCGCCAGCTTCAAGAGCTTCAATCTGTCCAGTTACAGCTCCATTATACTGATTTGCAATAACAGCTGATGTCCCCTGTGTTGTACCGATATTGAGGTTATTACCACTAACATTGAAGAAAATATCTGTAAAGGCAATGCCCTCCATTTGAATTACATCCTGCCCACCGGAGTCAACAATATATTCTGCAGCGTAATTTTCTCCTAGAACATAAGTATCATCACCGAGGCCACCACTAAGCGTGTCATTAAGATCACCGCCATCAAGAGTATCGTTGAAATCTGTTCCAGTAAGAGTGGTTGAATATCCAGCTAATCCTTTTATATCAAGTCCTACATTTTTAACAGCGACTCCATTGACGGTTTCAATTCCATATTCAGGGTATGAAGGGTGAAACTGATTTACTACTTTAATATAGTGGCCTGAATAAACACCTTCCTTTACGTGGTAGATATACAGATCATATCCACTACGGTTCATATATGTCTGCTCATCAACTCCTGTAAGCTCAACGCTATCATTGCCGCCATTAACAGCATCATAGTCATATATAGTGTCTATTCCATCGCCGAATTTGAATGTATAAGTATCATCTCCCGCATATCCATACATTTTGTCATTAAGATTACCGCCATCTATAGTGTCATTATAATTGGTTGCTTTGAGAGTTTGTGAGAAATTGGGCAGCCCTATAAGTGGAAGTCCTGCATTTTTAACAGCTATTCCATTGACAGTTTCAACGCCATATTCAGGGTATGAGCTGTGGAACTGATTTACTACTTTAATATAATTACCTGAATAAACGCCATCCCTTACATCATATATGTATAGCTCACGACTATATCGTCCACCTATATTCATATAAACATTGTCAACGCCGTTTATCAGAATCGCATCATTGCCACCATTTACAGGGTCATAGTCATATATAGTGTCTATCCCTTCACTTATTCCTGCTGCGTAATTGATAATATAAGTATCATTACCCGCATATCCATACATTGCATCATTGCCGCCACCGCCGATAATTATATCGTCACCAGTGCCGACTGAATCCCCATCACCATCAATATAAGCTGTCGTGATACTATTCCCAACCGCAGTTCCATCAACTACATTACCGTTGATATCGTCAACCAACAGAGAACCACTACCACCGTCAGGCATCATACTACCGTTAAAGCCGGAGAAATTACTTGGGTCAGCAAAGTTATCGGGGTCAAGTAATGCAGCAATCGTGATATTACGCACTAGAATGTCATAGTAATTATCAAAGTGCAGAACTACATCAGCCCCGTCTTGCTCCGCATTAGCAGCAAGATCAGACATCTTGACTACACCGCCAAAGCCATCAAGAACAATTTTGTCGGCCTCACCACCGACCTTGAAATCAGTAATTTCATCTACGACAGTATCTATGATAGAACCTTCTTCATATTGCATAACGAAGAAATCATCACCCACAGCACCGGAAAGTACATCTTCCCCAAGTCCTCCGGCCAGTACGTTTGCAGCGAAAGAACCGCTGATAGTATCGTCATTTCCACCGCCTATGACATTCTCTACATTGTAAACCAGATAATCATCATCAAGTGCCAGTAGATAGTTTATATGAGCAGTTCCGGCAGCTAAATCAACATTAACAGCATTATCAAGCCCTGCATCGAGTGGCCTGAAATCAAGCGTATCTATATCCGCTCCACCATCAATAACATCATCACCCTCACTCGCTATGATAGTGTCATTGCCAGCATCGCCAATTATTGTATCATCATTACTACCGCCATCAAGATGTTCAGCATTAAGACCACCTAATACAAGATCATCTTGAGAAGTGCCAGTAATCGTATCAACTCCCTGAACAAGATTAGGGGTAAAGTCGATAGGGTCAGTCCAGAAATCGTTACCGTATACGTGGTATCCATCAACATAAATATCATCAACAGCTAAAGTTTGGCTTTGACCATCGAGGACATAATTAACCACTCTTGGGTCATCTTCTGCGATGCCTAAATGCTTACCTATATCAATACTTGCTATGTAGTCGGTAAGTAGAAGCTCTCCTGCTGTACCCCCGATAAACACAATTGCAGCTCCGACCAGAACAGGCACAGAAAACGGAACAACAGCAAGAACCGCCAGTATTGCTCCTGCTGCGATAGCAAAGGCGATATTGCCGTTAGTTTCATCAACAATGAATTGTCCTACAACATCGGCAGCACCTTGAGTACCATTATTCGCATAGCCTTCTTCTATGTCGGCAAATAGTGAGATCATACTTACGACAAATATAGTTTTGGCAGCTTTCCCTGCAATATCCATAGCGGATTTTGTGAGTATTCCGTCTGCGTCTATGCTTGCTTTCAGGTCAGCCCATCCGCTAGATTCTCCGAGTAATTGCGAACCTGTTTTGCCTACTCCTGTTTGTGTAGCATCCATTTCTATGAGGTCGGTCGCGCTCCACTGCTTAACAGCGTTCAACGCTCCACCATTGGCACTTGATATGTCAGCCTTTGCAACGCCATTGATATGTGTTACGCCAGAATCGGCTAGGAGTTTGGGGAGTTCAGTTTGAGAAAACACGCTGCTATTGACGGAAAACGGCGATATGACCCGAACATCACCAGAGGCATTGTCACTTACAAAGCTATCTGATAAATCATCCCAGAGACCGTTAGTTATTCGTGTTCCATCTGCTTCACTAGTACCAAAAAAGAATTTGGTGTTTTCTTGGGCATTAAAATCTAATGAACGAAGTACAGAAGCCTTGAATTCTTCACTATCTGCAAGTATGCCAGCATCGACATTATCAATTACCTGTACAGTACTGTCACTAGTGACTATAGATAAGGCGATATTTTTTGCCGAACTTGTTCCTATATCACCACTATAGAGAAGAACGTTTTTACCACCAGTATTTACGGATTGAGATGTTGCAAGATTTTTTAAATCACTAGCATCAAGCTTTATAGGGTTTTGCTGGGTTTCGGCATCACTTAGAATTGTTAAAATATGTTCCACTGTTGTTGCATTATTAATATCCGTCCAAACCTCTACTGCTGTTGAATAAACCACTGTTACCTCTTTTGTTTTTATTATTGTTTAGAATTTAATTGTTAGGGAGTTGGGGTTGCCTGCCAAAGCTCTGCTTTTTTCTATTGTTTCTTTAAGTAACCCTATAATCTCTATTTTTCTTGCCTCTAAGTGCATAGGTATTTGTGGTTCATAAAATTTATAGCACTCCTCACTATCACTTATTGCACTCCATTTAGCCTCGAACTTTATAGTTTCATCCCCATAATGAAGCCAAAAGCTTGTATTGCTTTCTTTATCTAAACCAGTATTTACCATTGATATGTTTCGTTCACGATCAACAATCCAACTAATAAATCTGTTATCAATACCATATTTTTTTCTATCTTCATCGGGTATTTTTTCTTTCACAAATGCCATAATTATTCTCCTTTTATTATTACTGTGCTGTTATTAGGATTTTTTTTATCATAGGCAACAGAAACCTCTTGCCCCTTTCTATATTTAAGACATTTTAGACCTAGCCTTACGGAAGTATCATACTCATTTTTATCTAAATCTTTATAATTGTAGAAAGTTACGCCGTGTAGTGGGGTAAAGTGATGCACTTCCGTTATCACTCCCTCTGTTTCAATTCCATTTTCGATTAGGTCATTCTTCCTATTTTTTTCTTTCTCACTTGAAACTAAAATAACTTTTGTTATGAGGAGTGATACAAGTAATAAACCTGCAATTATTATCACTATTCCAGTCTGAAAGAATGCAATATCAGCTACAACAGCTATTAGTAGAACAATTAAGTAAATTGAGATTCTACTCATAAGCATTTACCATCATTTAAATTATAATATCCAAAATCAACAGCCATTTTTATTCTCCTTTCTTGCTAGCTTTAATACAGTAAAAATTATTTAACTTTTCGTTATACAATCTGAACAAAGATGTATTATCTTTGTCATAAATTATTTCTATGTCTTGTCCTGATTTGGGGTAGTTGGTTTCGTTAAACCATTTAGTATGAACAAAAAATTTCTCTGGAAATTTTTTATCCTCCGATAGACAAAGTGCTTTTAATTTCAAAATTTGCTAGTGGCTTATCAAACCATTTTTTTTCTTCCTTATCGCCAACAACAAAACGTTTAGTTCCAAATGGAAATCTAGCCACAATATCACCCGCGGATGCTTTGCAAGTTGTGCCATAAGAGAAAAGATTAGTAAGGATTTTGCTTTCTTGTAGTTCTTTTCTAAGACCTATGTATAAATAATAAGATATTCCACCAGTCAATAATATGCCTAAAGGCTCCATCTTTGTAATTGCCAAGGCAAGCAAAATGCCTGATATGGAATAGACCAGATGCTTTTTCTTTCTGATTTCTTGCTCAAGCTCCGTCCACTTTTCCTCATCAAGCTCACCATTTGCCCTGAGTTCTTCGACTATTTCATTTATAGATTTCTGCATTTTTGCTCTTTGTGTAATTTGTTAATCTTTATTTAAAATAGCCATATGCAACTTACTGTCAAGGAATTAGTTAATAGCTGTAAACTAATGGTTGTATGTTTTAGTCATATTTATTTGTTGCCTTCTATAAGACTCCATTGTTTATTTTCTCGGTCAAATTTCATTAAGTGACGGTTTCCATCGATGCAATTCACAATGTAGGATTTTTCTTTTTCAGAAAATAAAACGCCTTGATCTAGTCCGTCGCATTTTTTGCCCTGATCTTGTATAAAAGCGATAAAGCCTAGCTTCTCTGCTTCATAGTTATAGGGGTGTATATAGTCCCAACTGGAGGCATCGTGTGTAATGTTGGTTTTTGTAGCTGCTTTGCAGATACAACGATTTTTCTCTAAACGTGGCAGAGGGTAGCAATTGAGATACTCAAGATGTAATTCTTTAGGAGCGTTGCGAGCATCAACGATAGCACCTGTGCGCATTGCCTGTATTTCTGTTTTGCTTGTGCTGCAAGATGTGAGTACAAATATAGAGATTGCTGAAATAGTAAATATTCTACCGATCATAGTTCCTGCCTATGTTTTAAATTAACAATTTGACAGGGATAACTAACACCATAATGGTGTCATGGCAATTGCATTTGTATTTTTATCCGATTACTTTCATTAGGTAATCATTGTCCCATCCTGCTTTTTTTCTTTTTGCTGTTATTCCGCATTTTGCTGATTTTTCCTTTTTCAGAAGGTTGAGAGCGATGCGTTTGATGATTGAAAGATTTTCCTGTGCATAACCCGTTCTGGTACGATTCAGATCATCAGCAAAGCTAACATCTAGTGACCAGTGCAGGTTAATTTCAATTTCCCAATGCTTTCGGACACCACGCATAAAATCCGCCATTTGGTTATATTTCAGTGATGTAACGAAGTATCTTACCGAGCGGGTGGTTTCATAATTTACAGTACGTTTCACCTCAACCATTCCGATGCTTTGTAGCCCTGGCCATTTTGCTTTTGAGAGCAAATGTTGATTGCATGACAGAAGCGTATATCGCCTTGTTTCTTGACGGCCATGATCTTTCACTTTCTCAATCTGGCGTAGATATGGCGTACCTTCAAAAGTTTTGCTCTCAGCTTTTTTCATGGCGTAATCAGCTACATAAGCAAGCGTAGGATGGTTGTCTTTTAGAGTAAGAATATAATCAGCTTTTTGCTTCCTGATTTGGGTTGCAATAGCTTTTTGACAGCCCATTGCATCAATAGTAACAATGCTGTTCTCAACGGCAATCATATTCAGCAATCGCGGAATTGCCTCAATCTCGTTAGATTTTTCGGCAGTGCTTACTTGTCCGAGAACCAACCCTTGTTCTGCCGCCCAAGCACTGACCATATGCAGCGGATTCTGACCCCTTTTTTTGTTATGAGAACGCCTAGATGTTTTGCCGTCAATCGCTATTATTTCTCTTTTTAGAGGAATATTTATTAAGGAAGGTAATGAGTGTGACCACTCAGCAAAACAGTTTTCAAATGTAGAAGAATCTAATAATGAAAAGACTCTACCTAATGTGTCATGTGACGGAATACCATTGGGTAATTCCAAAAACTCACGCAGCCAACCTTCCTTGCTACTAGCAAAATTACTGATCTCAACCCAATTATCAGCCCCGCATATTGTCCCTAATATTGATATTGCAAAAATATCCTCCAACTTATGGCGAAGATTGCGATCTGTAACACGTGGATCTTCTAATTCTGAAAAATGCTCCAGAAACTCTTTTGATAGTGACATGAAAATACCTTAATTAGATTCCTAAAAAAACTAATCAAAATATCTATGTAACTAATGGTTTATTAGAAATATCAGAATCTTAGTTGAAATATAAAGCGTTTATAAACAACAAGTAACCCAAATGCAATTGCCATGATAATGGTGTCGAGAGGATCAAACTCCAGAAACCAGAGCGCGACGTATTTACGGTAAACCGCTGTTGCATTCGGTCACCCTCTCGACATAGCGAGAGGGGCTTTGAATGAATACGCGCCCACAAAATAGGCGTATGTTTCTGGGGATTTGATGCCCCGTCATGTTCGCAACCTACAATTCGTTGTATAAACAGTCAAACAAATAATTTCTAATTATTACTATTCTTTACTTCCTCCGCTTTTTCTTTTCTGCAAGAAATGACACAGGAAGCCCCACTTCCTTAGCAAGCAACCTAATTTCCTGCCGTGCCTTTGCCCGTTGTTTTTTCTTACGCTCCTTTAGTTCAGTACGAATATTATCAATCCGTGTTTGCAGCTCGTCTTCACTTAGATCTTTCAGATCTGACGAGGTTGCTGCCTCCGGTCTCCCACTAATAGGCTTCTCACCAGTCGGTTTATCATCCAACATAAGCTACCTCTCCTGTTCAATATCGGGCTGGGGCTGGGGTTGTGGTTCAGGCTGAGATTGTTCCACACTAGAGTGCTCCTTCTGTGGAGCGTTCATCTCATCCTGTGACATATCACGTGAGGAACGATCAGCTATAGTCTGCCCTGTTACCATCTGTTCATTGGCGTAATACATCTGATCCATAGCATTACCTACCTCATTTGATATACCGTCGATAATTGCATCTGATAATTTTGACATGATCTTTATCCCCTAGCTTGTAGCAATTCCTCTACGAGTGGGTTTTCGGTTGCTAGCGCTAACAACCCCTGCCGATGCAGTTGTGGTCTGTGATTGGTTGATTATCTGCTGTGTTTCCCTATCCATCTCAGAACGTATTTTTGCATCATTCTGGTCAAGAAAACGGCTGCGTAAGTGCATATAGTTGATATGCTCATCAAAGAACAGGCAAACAGCAGCAAACTGGATAAATCCACCAAGAGGTGGATTATAGACAAGCAAAACAGTACCAATAATAAACACAAAAGCAGGATCAACTATGCGCTTTACAAAATCAGGAATCAGGCGATTGAGAAACCCATCATATTTAAATATGCGATACCAGATACCAAAGGAATTGCCCCTATGGTAGCTGATAACGGTAAATTGCCTGTTGTAATTGCGCCGCTTAATTACAAGATTATGCAATATTCCGCCTATCAGAAATACATAGCTGAATATTACCAGGGGGGCTGCTATGCCATTTCCAAAACCGCCAAATAACGGGATATCACCTGCAAATATAGCAATGATATTGATGGCAACGAATGTGGTAACTATCCAAGCCAGTTTTAAATGACGCTCACCAAAGCCACTGCGTATAAACACCTCTATAGGCTTACTGAAGAACCAGAACATCATGGTAAAAAGTGACATTATGAATTTTATATCTTTAATCGGGTCAAATTCTGAATTTTGATTCTGTGACATGGTAATTCCCCTTATTGTTGTTTACCTAGCTTTGTGAAAACTCAGTTACCAGCCAGTTTGTTTCTGTAAAATTCCAGATACGCCCTGACTGTACGATAATTGCATCTACCTTTAGATCGTTTTCATATCCTCCTTTACGTAGTTTAAAAAACTCGTTTGGTTCTACCTGATAAGCATATGTTTCACTGACAGAGCTGCTTACTGATGCGTTACTTGGTTTATTGAACATAAACGTGTCATCAAATGCGTCATTTGATGGCGACTCTGACAGGCTCGTATTACTCGAATAGAGCTGCCTCACCCCCTGTCCTATATGATCTGACGCCCATTTATTAGTTACAAAATCATTATTGGCGTGGAAAATCTTGGTAGATAAATTGGCAAGAATGGAATCAACAACAGACCGATTATCAATTTTCGAATAGTAATTGCTGATATTCTGGGACATGTAGACAGGACATATTCTTGCTCCACGACTGGTAGCAAAGAAGTCCATATCATAGGATTCTATGAAGTTCTGGGCTTCATCAACCCATAGAAATGAAGGTGTGGTGTCATTACTAACAGGTCGCATTTCAGCAGCCTGCTGGAATAATTTTTTGATTGTGGCCTGAATGAATATTCCGGCATTGAGCCATTCCTTTACAGGGTAATCAACAATGATGATCTTCCCATTAATGGGTTTCGCACTAGTACCCTTGCCTGAGAAAGCTTCTTCGGGTGTAACATCTGTTTCACCGGAGAATAATGTATTGAGTGCTCCCCTCGTCAGCGGTTCTACTGATGAGGTAAAGGTACTGATGATATTCAGGCGGGTCTTGTCTGGTATGGAAGGAAACTCATCAAGCCAGTATTTAACACATTCGATAAAGTCATCCATACTAGCGTGACTAGTAACATTGTTTTTTGCACTTGTGCCACCCTCTTCCTTTAAAGCTCTTATGTTCTTGCGTGCTTCGAGCACTAGCTGATAGCAATATGAACCCTTCTGCCAGTCGATACTCTCTAAATCAGCAAGTTTTGGTGCGCTCCTGACCAGACGGAATAATCCGGTAATGGATAGTTTTTCTCCTGCAAGGCGGAAGAGATCCACGCCGTTCCTGATTAACTGCTCCTTGGTTTTAGTAAAATAGCCTCCGTCCTCTCCGCCGTCATTGTTACTGCCTGATATATCAAGGGAGTCACATACAGTACGAACGATATTTTCTGTACTTGATGCTCCCCCTTTGCGGGATAGCATATAATCCAGTGGATTAAACCTGATACCTGATTCTTTTGATATGATAATCAGGTCATCTGTACGGCCTGTCATATGAGCGTATTTCTGCCAGACTTCCCTCTCCTCTATCTTGGCGCATAAGACTAGGCCGCCCATACCGGAACTGAGGTACTCCAGAGCGAGTGTTCTACCCGACCCCGAGCTTTTACCACTACCTACACCGCCAAAGATGGATACACCTTCACAGGCGTTCCTGACGGTAAACGGGTCATATTCAGAAAACCAGCAAAGCGGTTCATCTAATATAGGATCTCCATTGGTAACTTGTTGTTTATTCCTTCCAAACAGCTTTAGTAGTTGCATTGGGATTACCCTCCCTGAGTATTTATTGTGGGGAGTATTTATCCCGCACTCAGGAGGTTCTAGTAAATGTGGATTTCAGGGAATGTCAGAAAGTAACAAGACAGCTATTACCTGTTTTTGGTAGGATGCGAAGCTAACTACCTAAAACATATGAGAAAAATAACAATGAAGAAAAAACCTTACTTCGTATTGCCTTTATTAATAGCCAGATATTTAAAAGTAAGCGCAGCTAAAAAAGGAGAAAAAGCTCGGCTGAACGTACATGCCCTCAAGACCGCTATTGAGAATACGCAGTATTACAGGGAAGCTTTCAAGCACGATGAAACAGACCACTCAAAAGCCCTGATGAACCGGTTGAACTCTATTACCAAACAGGACGTCAATAACGATCTAAAAATACATATAACACTTTCCGATCTATATGCACTCAATGAATTATTTGAAGAAGAACTAAATTTAACTAACATACCTATATTGTCTTACGGTGTTAATTTACTTTATATGTTTGAGCTAGAGCAGAGGCTTGATTATTTCATACCGGCTGTGTGGAATGACGAGGCTGAAAGTTTAGTCAGCAATGTCTTCCATACTAGAACTTTTGAAGCATTACAGGAGAGCGAATATCTGCCTAATTTCATCAAATATGCTCATGTTCGCCAAAGAGAAAAAAACATCGAGGTATATAAAAACACAGATTGGTATAAAAGCCTTAATGATAATGATCCGCATGTCCGGCTGGCCTGTAGCAATAATTATAAGAATCCTGCCGTAGAGGTGATACTGGCTGAGAAGATCTTTAATGTTGAACCGTTCACACCGGTAGATGAAGATTTACAAAGAAAGAACTGGCTGCCTTTCTATACTTACTTCCCTGATGTTGAGGAGCAGGAAAAATCAGCCTTTAACATGCCGATGGAAATGATAGAAAATAACATGCCTGAACACGCTGAATCTATGAAGGATAAACGCAGCATCATAGTTAATGGCACAGCTTACATTTCTGATAACAGGAATGAATATCCTTTAAAGAAAGAACATATAAATTACGGCGTACTGATACTCAGAACTTGTGAGCCTCCCAAGAATGCAAAAGTCAATGCAGTTACACATGGCGTAATATTTGCCACATATGCACCAGTAAACTTGGCTATTGCTGATAGGCTGTTATCAGGTAAAAAGCCCGTTCCTTTTATCCTGCCGAGGTTAAAGAGTGTCAAAGAACCTCACGTGCTGATGATTGTGGTAAAGGCAACAATCGGAGTAAATAAACAGCTCATAGAAAAATACGGCAGTATTGACAATATCGGGGAAAAGGAAGAATGGAGATCCGTAAGGGAAATAGAGATCGTTGATGCTACCCTATCCTATTACAATGAAAGAAACCGGACATGGAATATAAAAGAGTCCATGAAAACCGCCAAACAGATCAGTAAATCAGGTGACGAAGATAACGACCAATGGTATATACAGGGTCTTGGAAAACACAGGATTACTAAACCAGATTATCCTAATTGATACTTACAGATCAGGTAAAGAAGAACCTGATTTCTTAGCGGCATGTTCCGTCATGGTTTTCTTTCTTAGTGGCGGTTTTATACCGAGTTCTTCCCATGTTGGACGCTTGCCCTGCTCCGCTTCTTTTAACAGTAATTCTGTATCAAGTTGATACACATTATCCTGAGCAACATCTAATGCTGTTTCACCCTTTTTATTTTTAACAGTTACATCAGCACCGGCAGCAAGAAGTAAAGACGTAAACTCACTTTTTCCTTGTATAGATGCTTCATGTAAAGGCGTGTTCCCTTCTTTACCCTGATGATCAATTTTAGCACCGTGTTCCAGTAATTTTCTTCCTGCTAATACATTTCCACCCTCAGCAGCCAGATGTAATGCAGAGTCTTTTCCATTTTCAACATTAACAGAAGCATTTTTTTCCTTAACCAAATAATCCAGCATTTTTAGATCACCTTCCTTCGCAGAAGTATTTAACATTCTCTGCACATGATTATCCGGTACATCACTGCCATAATTGACCTCAATATATTTTTTGTAATGTTGTTCAAGATTACTATCTGCCATTCTCAACTACCCTGCTTATTGTTATATTATTTTGCAGAAAGAAATAGACAGAAAGCTAATAAAAGGCAAGGGAAAAGTGGCAGATTTGTCACTCTTGCAGAATTTAATCCACAGATCTGGATATCAGGCTGTTTTCTTTTCCTTGGTAGACTTGGTTTGTTTCTTAGATTTTGGTGGCTTTTTTAAGCTGAAAGTCTTCTTTGATGCTGCTGTTTTTTTAGAAGGTGACGACTTCCGAGATGCCTGTATATTTACAGGCAGGATATCCACTACATCGCTTGCTGATAAAGGCTCTAAACCAAATAGTTTACGATCATTATCACGGGTGAGTTTTTCAGATAACAGCTTATTGATTTTTTCTCCAGCTGACTATCTGTTTTCATATCTCTAAAAACTAAATTACCTATCAGAAATTTACGGCGTGTATCGTTCTTCCGTTCCTTTGCCTTCGCCTTACTTTCCTCAGCCGCAATAGCAAGCTGTAGTTTCACATGCTTTTGCCGCAATTTTTCCAGCTTAGTGGGTTTATTTTTTTCTATCATGCCTGCCTCATAATAATTTTATTGCGACGAATAAAACACAATACAAATTGCAGGCAGCCACGCAATAGAAAATCAAATTAATATGATCAGGGTGACTTATTTGTAACGTTGCAATAAGGGGCAAGGGTACAAAAACATCTTACTCTCTTAAAACATCCGATTATTCATCTGGTATATCGGGTGTTTTAAGCCTTTACACAGTAAAGGGGAGATATGTGTTGATAAATATTGGGTATAGTTGGTATACATGACTTACAACCATAAATAGTACTAAGGCAGTGTAATGCTAACAATCACTACGAGCAGAAGTGCCGCTGGAGCGAAGGCTTATTTTAACGATGAGCTAACTAAAGGAGACTACTATACCGAAGGTCAGCAGATAGCCGGTAAATGGCATGGGGTCCTTGCCGCAAAGCTCGGACTTAAAGGTGACGTAGAACCGGAGGACTTTAACCAGATGGTTGATAACCTTCACCCCGAAACAGGCAAGACACTCACCAGTCACCAGCGCAGCAATAGAAGAGCAGGTTTTGACTTCACCTTTAAGGCTCCAAAGTCCTTATCAATCCTCTTACAACATGCCGACTCTGAAACAAGGGAAACACTGCTTGCTGCCTTTAGTAATTCCGTCCATGAAACTATGGCGGAAATTGAGGAAGCAGCAGCCGCAAGGGTACGAGGAAAAGTAGCCGCCGGTAATACGTCCAGAATTGCCACCGATGAAAACCGCAACACCAACAATCTTGCTTATGCTGAATTTGTCCATTTCACAGCAAGACCAACAGATGAAACAGGTGGCATCCCCGACCCTCACCTGCACGCCCATTGCTTCGTAATGAACGCCACCCATGACAGCGTAGGTGATAAATATAAAGCATTACAAGCCGGTGATATAAAAGCCAATGCTCCATACTATGAGGCGGCCTTTCACGCTCGCCTGACCAATAAGCTGCAACATATGGGTATAGCTACACAAGCTACCGGAAAATTCTGGGAGATTGCCGGTATTGACCGCAGCACTCTTTTAAAATTCTCAAACCGCCATGAGGAGATACAAAAAGCTGCGGAGAAATTTGGAATTACTAAGGCTGAAAGCATAGCCGAACTTGCCGGATATACCCGCCAGAAAAAGCAAGGTGGATTTACACAAGATTCCTTACGAGAGATCTGGCAGGACAGATTAACGCAGGAAGAAAAAGCCACCCTCGATGCTGCCCTTGAGGGTGGTAATTCCGGTGATACACCAATAACAGCGACAGAAGCCCTCGACTATGCACTTAAACATCACCTAGAGCGCAATTCGGTTATTAAAGAAAGCCAGCTTAAAGAAGAGGCTCTACGGGCTGGTTTTGGCTCGGTACTGCCGGAAGAAATAAAAGCTGAAATTGAATATCGGGAGAGTCAGGATTTTCTTGTAAAACGGGAGATAGACAACAAGGCTATTTACACCACACGGGAAACCATAAAAAAGGAACAGGACATTATTAATTTTGTTTCTGACGGCTACTCTATGGAAAACCGCCTTAACCCTGATTATCAGATAAACCCACTAGTGGGGAAGGCTGGTTTCTTAAGCGATGAACAGCGCGAGGCAATCAACTATGTGCTTACTTCCCGCCATACAGTCATGGCCATACAGGGCAAGGCCGGTGTCGGTAAAACAACGTTAATGCAGGAAGCAGCAGCCGGAATCGAGGAACCTACTAGTGGGGAAGACGGTGCAAAAATGTTCACCTTTGCACCGTCTTCTGACGCTGTAGACGTTCTTAAAAAAGAAGGCTTTGCAAATAGCAATACGGTTGCAAGGTTACTGCTCGATGAAAAGTTACAATCCTCCCTTGAAAATTCCGTCCTCTGGGTTGATGAGGCAGGGCTGTTATCCGTCAATGACACACACAAGGTCTTTGCTATTGCCAAAGAACAAAACGCCCGTGTCGTCCTCTCCGGCGACGCTGCGCAACATAAAAGCGTTGCTGCCGGTGATGCCTTTCGTATTTTGCAGAAATATGCCGACCTTGAACCGGTGAATATTGATACTATCCGCCGACAACAGGGTGAATATCGGGAAGCTGTAACCGCCATCAGCAATGGCGATATTGCAACCGGCTTTGCAACATTCGATAGACTGGAGAAGTTTCAGGAAATCGAGGACAACGATCAGCGTAATAAAACCATTGCCACTGATTATGTAAACACTATCACCGATGAGAACAAAGCAGGTAAGAAGTCACTTAATAAGAGATCTGCCCTCGTAGTTTCACCCACACACAAGGAAGGCGAGATCGTTACCGCCGCCATACGAGAAGAACTTAAAAACAGCGGATTACTAAAAGGTAAGACTATCCCCTACTCCACTTATAAAAACCTCAATCTGACAGAAGCCCAAAAAGGAAAAACCGGCAATTATCAGGAGGGTGATTTTATCCGTTTTCATCAAAAAGCCACCGGAATTGAAAAAGGCGAGCGTTTGCGGATAACAGCAAGCAATAGCAACTCGGTTACTGTAACAAAGGACAACCCACTAGTGGGCAACGGTGAGGAATTACAGCTTGATCTATCACAAGCTGCTAGGTTCAGCATTTATCAGGCTGAATCTATAGAATTACAGAAAGGCGATAAAATCCGCATTACTGAAAACAGTCAATCAATAGATAAAAAGCACCGCCTCAATAATGGCGCAATCTATGAAGTTAGCGGATTTACCCCTGCCGGTGATATAAAACTATCTAACGGCTGGGTACTCGACAAAGACAGGGGCAACCTAACACATGGCTATGTCACCACTTCCCAAAGTTCACAGGGAAAAACCGTTGACCATGTATTTATTGCTCAAAGCGCTGATAGTTTTGGAGCCAGTAATCAGGAACAATTTTACGTTTCTGCCTCACGAGGCAGAAACGATATAACCATTTACACCGATGATAAGGCGGAACTGCTTGAACAGGTAATGGAATCCGGCCAGCGGCTAAGTGCTATTGAACTGGTAAAACAGCAAAAGCAGGAACGACAGCAACAGGAATCCAGAAAAGAGCGCATATTTAATAAAATAGATGAGCTATATCAATATGCCGCAGTAATGGGAGATCGTGCAGGTGAATGGCTTAAACTGTTCATGCCGGAACAACAACAGGGCGAACCGCAGCAGCAGAAAATGAATCAGGAGACCTTACCTTACTGGCAGAATCTCAATAAAGACCGTGATAGGGCAATCGAAAAAGGAGGCCGATAGATATGGGTACAGACGGCGATGTAATCGACAGACTAATTAAACCGGCTAATGAAAAGCAAAGAGAGCCATTTAAGCAAAAGGATAAAATCGCGCTCTTTGGTAATGTAAGAGAACATAACCAAACCGCAAACAGCCTTAATATCAGGCTCAGTGGTGATATTTATTCAATACCATATACAAGATATAACGGCTTTCACTACAACAAGCAGGGTGGCTTGATAGTGGATTTCACAACCTACAGGGTAACGATAAGGGGTAAAAACCTACTGCCCATTCTCGACTCTCTGGAAAGGTATAAATTAACGCACTTGAGATCCCCTGACTCAGGTGAGAATGAAAAGGAATTTGATACTTTCTTTGATGAGATAACCGTTGAGAAACTATAAGACGGCATCCCCTACAAACAATTATTTAACCTATAGGGAAACCACTCTTCCCGAATATTTATGAGTTCGTACAGAGTGGTTTTAAGAAAAATATTGACGCTGCTTATCAGCAGCGACTTTTTTAGATTAAGGGGTCTCATTGGCGACCCCTTAATAATCCCCCCTAGGATACAAGCAAAGATGATAAGAGAAAGGAGCAAAAGCAGTAAGAAGCGCCTCAAATCACCATTCTGAATCACGCAATGCAACGAGATCAGGATAATATTTTATATCCTCTCGCTGTTTCAAAAACGCTTTTACTTGCTTTCTGAAATAAAAACCAGAATTATGTATTTGCGGTACAGCTGGGAAGCGATGACCGTCAAAGGTGATAGAGAGGCACGTCCTCTTTACACAAGAAAAGGCGGTTTACTCCGGAGTTGCTATGCTTTAAATAAACCGCCTTTTCTATTTACTACAGTGGCGCTTTTTTAGTAATTATATCTAAAAAAATCAGATAGTTAGTCACATTCCTACCAAATACGGGGAATGACAATAATTAACCAAATCACCATTCCCTGAATCCCACATATACAAAGACTTACGTAATAGTATCCACTTAGACACACAATAATCCCAATAATTAGAAATTCCAGAGGGGGGCTTTTGTTAGTACCTAGGCTTATACGCGTACGTGATGCACCGTCATATCTGGGCATGGATCGAAACCGGTTCACTGCTGAGGTACGCCCGTTCCTGACAGAAATCCCTCTAGGATCGCAGGGTATCGCCTTTGACCGGCTTGAAATTGACGTCTGGTTGGAGGATTATATCCAGCGCAACGGGCGTCGTCCTAAAGCCTCAAACCCACTCTTGGGTAAAACCACTAGTGGTAAATTGGAGGACGACGTATGTCAAAACGCAACAAGTTGCCGGGGCTCCGCCTCAAAGGCGGTATCTGGCAAATCGAGAAAAGATGTAAATATGCCAAAAGCGGATGGCTCCGGGAAAGCACGGGAAAGGCTAGCCGCATTGAGGCAGAAAAAATCCTGATCCGCCGTCTAGCGGAAATGGAGGAAGAAGCAAGGCGAAAAGATTCTGCTGTGTTTCTTTTTGAGGAAACAGCTTTACATTACCTTAAAGAGATAGCAGATAAACCGTCTGCTGATACGATAGCGATGCATCTTGATCAGTTGTTTGGGTTCATCGGGCATTATCCGATTGAACAGATCCATGACGGGACTATAAAGCCCTTCATTGATCACGAAACAGAGAGAGGGATAGCACCAAAGTCGATCAACAATGCGATAGGTGTTGTGAGTGCTGTATTAAACAAAGCAGCAAGGGTATGGCGTAATGAGGATGGAACTCCATGGTTAAAACAAGCTCCTGCTAAACTGAGCCGATTATCAACCAAGGGGAAACAGGCTAAGCCTTACCCATTGTCGTGGGAGGAGCAGGACAAGTTGTTTAAACAACTTCCCCGACATCTGAATGATGCTGCTTTATTTGCTGTTAATACAGGATGCAGGGAACAGGAAGTTTGCCAGCTGCGCTGGGATTGGGAAGTGGAAGTACCGGATCTCCCATCAGTGGGTTTGGGTATGTCGGTGTTTATCTTGCCGGAATCCATCACCAAAACCAGTATAGAACGGGTTGTGGTTCTGAACGCTGTTGCTAGGAATGTAATTGAATCACGCCGCAAGATACATAAGGAATTTGTATTTACGTACCGTGATAATCCTGTATCAAAGCTTAACAACTCTGCATGGAAGCGGGCATGGAAAAAAGCAGGGCTGCCAACAGAGGCCGGAATCTTAAAAGGCGTGCATAATCTTAGGCACACCTTCGGACGCCGACTGAGAGGCTCAGGCGTTCCTCTGGAGACGCGTAAAGCCCTACTCGGCCATGCCAATGGTGACATTACAACTCACTACTCTGCGGCTGAGTTAGAGGAACTTATAAGTGCTGTAGATAAAATTGCGGAGCGAAGTAAAGCGCAGTCGCCGACACTAACAGTTATTAAACGATCTAAAGTTATTGTCGGAAATGTGTCGGAAAATGAAAAAGGGTTAACGAAAAAAACCGCTAACCCTTTGATTAAATGGCGCGCCCGGAAGGATTCGAACCTCCGACCGCCTGGTTCGTAGCCAGGTACTCTATCCAGCTGAGCTACGGGCGCACTCTGAGGTTGCGCATTATATGTGGTTTACCAATGGTGTCAAGAAGC
>Ga0316207_10001438_pt1 | contig 29226 bp, 33 predicted proteins | sample 6weekpyrite_MG_FD_204943 | JGI IMG/M metagenome (GOLD analysis project Ga0316207, IMG submission 204943) | Microbial mat bacterial communities from mineral coupon in-situ incubated in ocean water Damariscotta River, Maine, United States -... | ecosystem: Environmental > Aquatic > Marine >...
AATAGTTCACGCAACTGTTCGACCGCCACATCAAAACCACCATGAGCCCATATCAGCACAAGATCATTCGCTTTGTTGAGTAATCGCTGCATACCATCCAGATCGGTATGTGCATGCAGTATTAACTGTTGGCGACGTGCCAGTTCAATCATTTCGGCGACCGGCTGTAAATCTGCATCGGCACCAAATACATGAAACTCGCCGATGCCTACATAGGGTAATTTCTTCAGCTGCTGACGCAGATAGTCAATCAGCTGCTCATCCTTGAACCATAAAAAACGATGCCGGTAATCTTTATATGGCCTGAGCATCGGCACAACTAACTGATCGTCCTCATGGTAGAGTTTTTCTGTACCTCGAGTTGGCGTTGAAGAAACCAGTGCCTTGTGAATACCGGCCTGTTTCATCAGCGTCACCGCTTCAGCGGGCGTCAGCATCCGCCAGACATCCTGGTTGTAATGAATATGCGCATCATTAAAAGCATAGGCATAATGCGGTAGCAAAATGCACAGTTTGGTCACACTGATGGCGATAATCCTGAAGAGCTGGTTCATAGTAATTTCCTCATGAGATGAATGCCATTATAGAGAATTCAGGTAAATCACACGAATCGAGATGACCAATGAGCGCACCATACTGATGCACCAGGATGCTAACCGTGATATTTTGCTCTATTTGAGGGCGCTCAACCAGAGTAGCTGATTCCATATGTGGCGATTATGGTGCAGTAACAATAAATTTAATCTAATCAACGTTTTGAGCACAATAATTGCAACCCGTTAGAATGACGAATATAAAGTAAGGGCAATTTACAGACTAACATTATGACCTGCACCGATAAAACCACCGCAGTGAGCCAGCAACTTATACAACAGATGCAGCTACCAGACAGTTTCATGCAGATTGTCGAACGGATTTACCTGCCTCTGGTAAAGATCATACTTAATCATAAAACGCAGGCCCCGCTCTTCATCAGTATCAATGGCGCTCAGGGCACGGGAAAATCGACTTTAAGTAAATTCCTGAAATATTTAATAGAAGCTAAAACGGGCGATGATGTTGCGGATATTTCACTGGATGATTTCTATGCCACTCGCCAGCAAAGGCAGCAACTTGCCAGGGAAGTTCACCCACTATTGATGACCCGTGGTGTACCGGGCACACATGATCTTGATTTAATGACATCAACCCTGAACACGCTACTTGAAGGCAAAACCTGTGATATTCCACGTTTTGATAAAGCAATGGATGATCGAATGGAAAAAAGCCAGTGGACACGTGTTGACAGGCCCGTAAAATTTGTGCTGTTTGAAGGCTGGTGTAATCACAGTCCGTTTCAATCTGATGATGAATTAATAGAACCTGTTAATGAGCTAGAATCCAGCGAAGACCCGCAAGGTATCTGGAGAAATTACGCAAATGAGCAATTGAAACACTATCATCAGGAAATATTTCAGCATGCCGATATGAATATTATGCTGAAGGCACCCGATTTTGAACAGATTTATGAATGGCGCAGTTTACAGGAAGATAAATTACGCCAGAACACGCTCAACAGTAAACAGACCCGCATTATGTCCGTTGATGAGCTCAGGCGTTTCATTCAGCACTATGAGCGCATCAGCCGACACACTTTAGCCCATCTACCCGATACGGCAAACATCGTTATCCCGATCGATACAGATCACTCCATAACAGAGATCATTTCACACGATGACAAATAGCACATCTATACAGTGGCTGGTGATTACAGATCTCGATGGCACATTGCTGAATCATCATAGCTATGCGGTTGATAAAGCCTTGCCCGCCCTGAAGCGACTTGAAGAGGAAAATATTCCTGTTATTTTTAATACAAGTAAAACCGCTGCGGAAAGTATCACCTTACAGAATGAGCTGAACATACAGTCACCATTTATCGTAGAAAATGGCTCAGCGATTTACCTGCCAAAATCGCTCATAACTGATATGCCCGAAAAGGCTGAAAGTTTCGATCAATACTGGGTGGTCATGCTGGGACAGAATCAACAGACGATACGCCAGATACTTAAGCAGCTAGACACAAACGACAACAGTTACCAGTTATTATCCGATTGCACAGTACAACAGGCTATTGATCTCACTGGTTTAACCGAAGAACAGGCACAACAGGCCATTTCCAGAGAATACAGTGAGCCTTTAATATGGCGATCGAATGATGAAGCGCTGGCAATTTTCAAACAGCAACTGGCCGAACATAATTTACATACATTACAGGGTGGTCGTTTTCTTCATGTGCTTGGCAATACTGATAAAGGAAAAGCCTGCAGATCATTGAAGCCGTATTTTGGCAGTCCACTCAATACTGTTAAAACAATCATTCTTGGTGACAGCGCGAATGATGCTGCGATGCTTGAAATGGCAGACATTTCAGTCATTGTAAATTCACCCTCCAATCACACACTTGAGCAGCTCATCAAACCCACTATAAAAACTGACAATCAGGCTCCGCAAGGCTGGGCCGAGGGTATAGAGAAAGCACTCATAAAAATAGAACAGAATGAGGTATAAAGCATGAGCGATTTTTTTCAAAATGGCCGTATAACAACATTACATAATCTGGAAAGTCGTACCCTGGAGATGATGGAAGAGGAATTACGTTATTTCTCTAACATACGCCCAATGGGACTGATTCTACCTTCATTATATTCAGAGTTGGAGCGCCCGGCTCTAACAACAATTGTGAAAGAATTACAACAGGTTGATTATTTAAAACAGATTATCATCGGCATTGATCAGGCCAGCCGTGATGAATTTAAACATGCAATACAGTTTTTTTCGGATCTTCCGCAGCAACATGACCTGTTATGGAACGATGGCCCTAACCTGATGGCGATAGATGAAAAGCTACGGAAAATGGGACTGGCTCCCACAGAAAGAGGCAAGGGACGAAATGTATGGTACTGCATGGGGTATATGCTGGCAAAAGGCAATACAGAAAGCGTCGCGCTGCATGACTGCGACATCATAACCTACAAACGCAGCATGCTGGCACGCCTGCTCTATCCCGTAGCCAATCCACAGTTTAAATATCAGTTCTGTAAAGGTTACTATCCACGCATTGCCGATAACTCAATGAATGGTCGCGCCTCACGTTTACTAGTCACTCCTCTTGTACGTGCACTTAATCAGCAGATAGGCGGTCATGATTATCTGGAATTTCTGGATAGCTTCCGCTATCCGCTGGCGGGTGAGTTTTCAATGCGCCATGATGTTATGGCCAGCTTACGCATGCCAACTGACTGGGGGCTAGAAGTGGGCATATTAATGGAAATGCGCAAAAACTATGCAACCAGTCACTTATGTCAGGTTGATATCGCCGAAAACTATGATCATAAACATCAGAACCTGTCATCAGAAGATAAACAGAAAGGTTTATCGAAAATGTCGATTGAAATCACCAAAGCGATATTCAAAAAGCTGGCAACAGATGGCATAAACTTTACGGATGAAAGTCTACGTACCACAAAAGCGACCTATTATCGTATAGCACTCGATTTAATCGATAGCTATCAAAGCGACGCCATATTCAATGGCCTTGATTATGAAACCCATGAAGAAGAAATGATGGTAGAAATGTTTGCAGAAAATATCAAACATGCCGGAAAATTATTTCTTGAAGACACAGACAAAGCCCCCTTTATTCCAAGCTGGAACCGTGTATCAAGTGCGATTCCAGATATATTCACCCAGCTACTTGACGCCGTGGCAGCCGATCGGAAAGAACTTTCATGAGCCTGAATACAGACCAGCAAACCCTTGATGATATTACCGTTCGTATTATTGATCATCTTTCACGTATTTATCCTGAGGAAAATCATCAGGAAATATGTGACAGCATTGTTGAACTTATGGATTACCAGCATAGTTTCCACACGGCTAAATCACATACAAATCTCTGGTCAGAAAATGATATTGTCACCATTACCTATGGTGACAGCATAAAAAAACCCGATGAACATCCTCTTAATACCTTACACCGTTTTCTTAAGGAACAGCTGGATAATGTAACTAATACGATACACATATTACCATTTTATCCATTTAGTTCGGATGATGGCTTCTCCGTGATAAATTATTGCGAAGTTAACCAGTCGCTGGGCGGCTGGTCAGATATTAATAAGATCGCAGACGACTTCTCATTAATGGCAGACCTCGTTATCAACCACTGCTCCAGCCGTAGTTTATGGTTCGACAATTACAAACAGCGCAAGGACCCTGGTTCAGATTACTTTATCGAAGTCGATCCAGAGACTAACTTAAGTGATGTTGTACGCCCAAGAACCTCTCCACTACTGCGCGAAACAGAAACACTCGATGGCACACGCCATGTGTGGTGTACCTTTAGTCACGATCAGGTAGATCTAAATTTTAAAAATCCCAAAGTTTTACTCGAGTTTATAAAAATCATCAAACTCTACCTTGATAATGGTGTTAAGTTATTCAGGCTGGATGCTGTGGCATTTTTATGGAAAGAGATTGGCACATCCAGTATTAATCTGATAGAAACTCATGAAGTCATACGCCTGCTCAGATTACTGATTGAGCACAACAATCCGCAAGCCATCATTATTACCGAAACCAATATTCCTAACAGGGAAAATTTATCCTACTTCGGTAATGCAAATGAAGCACACCTGATATATAACTTCTCCTTACCACCGCTTATTTTATATACCCTGCTGTCAGGCAACTCGGCTCGCCTGAAACAATGGCTGATGAGCATGCCGCCTGCACAGAATGGAACAACCTATTTCAATTTTATTGCATCACATGATGGTATTGGCCTGCGTCCCGTTGAAGGCATACTGCTTGATGAAACAGTGGATGAGATAGCCGCCACCATGCAGCAGTTTGGCGGTGATGTGTCGTGGCGAGCCATGAGCGATGGTCAACATCGACCTTATGAGCTGAATATAAGCCTGATTGATGCACTGAAAGGCACATTCAAGGGAGAAGACAACTTTCAAATTCAGCGCTTTGTATGCGCTCATGCAATCATGCTTGGTCTGGAAGGTATGCCCGCCTTCTATATTCACAGTCTCTTCGCAACACCAAACGATCATCAGAAAATGGAGTTAAGCTCTAACAAACGCGCTATAAATCGACACAACTGGGACTGTGACGAATTAACACAACTTCTGGATAATGAATCAACAATACATAGTCACGTTTTCAGACAACTGAAAACGATTATTAGCATCCGTAAAAAACAGAAAGCATTTCACCCAAATGCAACGCAGTTTACATTGCACTTTGAAGAAACGCTGTTTGGTTTCTGGCGCCAGAGTCAGGATAGATCCCAGAGCATATTCTGTATTTACAATATTTCAGATCAGACGCAGGTTGTGGCACTTAAGGACATCAATCTGATTGAACTGGATAGCTGGAAAGACCTGATTAGTGATCATAAATACGAAGATCCAAGAGAAGAAATTACCCTCAAGCCTTATGAGTTTGTCTGGATAAGTAATCGATAATTATTTACCCGGAATAACTTAAGCGAATTTTTTTGATCAATGGCCTGGCACATTTATAAATGAGCATTGTTTAATCAACCTTCAATTGTGCCCTGATTTCTTTCACTACATTTTTATTCAGAGGATCTATCGAGCTAGCATAATCCTTAACCAGCTCGCCGTTACGCGCAATCAGGTATTTATGAAAATTCCAGGATGGATATCGGCCAGCGGCATTAGCCAGCGCCTGAAACATGGGGTGAGCGTTCGATTTACCCGCATGTGTTTTTTCAAACATGGGAAATTCCACACCGTATGTTAAACGGCAGAATTCCTTTATCTGCGTTTCATTACCTGGTTCCTGCTGCCCAAAATCATTCGAAGGAAAACCCAGCACAACAAGACCCTGCTCTTTATACTGACTGTACAGCTTTTCCAGTGAATCATACTGATCGGTATAGGCGCAACGACTAGCCGTATTAACGATGAGAATCACTTTTCCCTGATATTCTTCACATAGCTTAAGCTGCGTTTTTTCATTCAGCGTACGCACATTAAAATCGAGCAGATTTGAACATGTATTGGCATGCGCACTATAAACAGGCATGAATAGCGTTAGCACCATAATAAGTTTTAAACTGTTATTTTTCATATCAGACCACTTTATCGTTTTTATTCGCTGTTTGCAGAAAACATGCTTAAAAGGGTAACTGCTCAAGATCAGTAAATTTTTGTATGCCATGAGGTAATTTACGTAATCTTCTTACACCTTCGCCACCTGCCCATATTTCTATATCTTCTGGCAGTAAAGCTCTTAACTCTGTCAAATGTGAACGGATACTCGAGTACTGGTATGCGCTACTGAATGTCAGGCCAACTATATCAACCTGCAATGCCGTCGCGGCATCATTAATCTGATCCATCGGCATTTCTACACCCGCCTGAATAGCTGATAAGCCATGATGCGAAAGCATGCCAGCCATCATGTAAAGGCCCATGGCGTGCTGTTCACCGGGCAAGGTAGTTAACATCACCAGTGGCTTTTTAGCGGTTATTTGCAACTTATCAATCTCCACACTCATTAGTCGAATCAGGCTCTGTGTCAAAATGTGCTCATGATAAATTTTCAGCTGCCCCATTGCCCACTCATTGCCAACAGCCTGTAATAGAGGCACAACCACTCGAAGAATAAACGCTTCCATGCCATAGTATTTATAAGCGGCATTAAGTTCATCGATCAATTCTGCCTGCTGTCCTGTTAACAGCCGTTCCAGTAGATCACCCACAATACCCGCAGACTCAAGATTAACTTCGGGTGAATGCAACGACTGCTCAAGTTGATTAATCTCCTGCTCGCTCATCGCAAAAATTTTACCGGGTCGCATGCCCTGATCCAGCAGGCGGCGAATTCGTTGCAGATAGCGGAGCTGCATTTCTGGGTAAATACGCTCACCCTTGTCATTCCGCTCCGGCTGGGGGTAGCCATAACGCCTTTCCCACACCCTCAAGGTATCACGGGATATCCCCGTATCACGCTCTACTACGCTAATTGAATAAGAGGGCTGATTTGCCGACATAGTTGTCTTCCTTTTATCACTAGCCTTTATAATAACACATTTTGTCCTAGACAATATAAGTTATATGATTATAATGATTGTCACACATCGCAACTATCCAGGCCTGTATATCAGGCAAGAGACAACAGGCTTGATACGATGAAACAACAGACAAACGCCCCGGAAAAAGCCGTGAAGCACAGTGACAAAGGCACAAAACTCCCCTGTCGTGGCTGCACCCGTTCATGCAGTGATTTCAATAAGTGTAATGGACGGCCCTGGCGACTTATTAAATAGCCAGACTCACCCGCTACTCAACCCGGAGTAAATATGAGAATTTCAACATTAGACCCAATTTCGATGGAAGATGTAAACGACATAGAAGCCGCACCCTTTGTGATTGAAGGAGAGGGTGAAAATGCGCTGCAAATATACTTTCAGAGTGAGAAAAACAAGGCTGAATATCTGGATATTCCACTGCATACCGCGAATGCCACCGTGTCCACTGCCTATGCATAAGTGGCCGACTGTGAATACACCAGCACCATAAACTAGACCCGTACTCAAGGCGAACATTATTATGCATGAACTGACGATTTACTACGATAGCCACTGCCCTTTATGCATGGCCGAGATGCTGCAGTTAAAAGCGCATGACTCGCAGGGTAAAATTCGATTTGCCGATTTACATGCTGAAGGATTTGCTCAGCAATATCCGCATATCGATCCATCTGCAGCGTATAAAATGCTGCATGTCGAAATGGCTTCAGGTGAGATGCTTTATGGACTGGATGCGAGTTATAAAATCTGGTCTGCAGTGGGTAAGCATAAATGGCTGTTCATACTCCGCCTGCCAGTGATTCGCTGGTTTGCAGACAGAGCCTATTTATTTTTTGCACGTTATCGTGAGCAGATTTCATTTCTGCTTACCGGAAAAAAACGCTGTGCATCCTGCTCAATTTCAGCAAATGACTAAAGCTGAAATTATCCTCTAACAATTGAAGGTAAGTATCATGAACACACGATTACAGCAAAGCATTCTATCTCAGGCCAGAAAAGATGAAGCATCGGGTTGCTGGCTGTGGACCGGACAGGTATCGAATAGTGGCCACGGCAGACTGATGATTAAAGACCAGAATAATCAGACCCGAATGCAAAGTGCGGAACATGTGAGTTATATGGCGTTTATCGGTGAGATTCCCGATGGCTGGTATACCCATCAAACATGCAATAACCGGCTCTGTGTAAACCCCGAGCATATGCAACTACACGATGCAAACGCATGGCGTAATCAGGGGGTGAGTTATATTACAACGACTACCCCCGCCTCAACAAAAAATACGGATTAGCCGTTATCAATGATGCATTATTAACGATCTGTTATTAACGATCCGTTTTTTCCTCTACCTCGACTTGTGCTTGTGAAGCTAACCAGTTAACAAACTCAGCTGGCAATGGCTTCATTTTTTTATCCTGAGTACGATTCGTTACAGCCCCGGTTAATGACATGGCCTTGTGAATACGCTTTTCAGTTAGCGGATGCGTATTTAAAAATTCAACTGGCTCGCTATCTGCCATTTCTTCCTTAAATATTGAAAACAAACCAACCGCACCCTGTGCATGACCATAACGCTTCACCAGCAAACTAACCGCATCCGCATCTGCCTCGTATTCAAAATCACGGGAAAATTTCATTACAGTCAACATACCCGTCGTGCCCATGAATCGGCCTAAAGCATTATCCGAAGATGTACTAATTAAGGAGAGTATTAACGTCGTTGCTATACCATGACTCGCCGCAGCAACCGGGTGACGATATTTTATATGCGCAACTTCATGGGCAATCACCATCGCCAGCTCATCTTCGCTTTTTATTTTTTCCAGCAAACCACGATACAGTACAAGATGACCGCCCAGCGTTGCAAAGGCATTAACGATGTCCGAATTTGAATAATGCAGCGTTATCTTCATATCATCTGGCAGGTCCATTGCAGCGACAATATCCTCTGTTAATCGGGTTAGATATTGAGGAGGCTCGATTGTGTTCTTATCAGCGATAATCTGTGCAACAGGAATCTTTTCTTCCCATGAAAAGGGAATCATATCGGCAAAGTAATCAATGGTAAGTATGAGTAGATAAAGCGATGTAACCAGAATAACAATGACACCAACGGTTAGAATAAAAAACTCTTTAAGCGGATGTGTTGGCGTGGTATTAATACCTTCCGGAATTTCAGGATTACTGTATTCCATGATTAGTTGGGAATCAGTGCTGTGCCATAAGCCAGTACTTCAATGGAGCCAATATTGTTACCCTGGCCTTTATGAATACTTGCCGTTTCCATCTTGATATTAAACACCATTGTCGCGCCCATATCGTTGGCTTTACGCTTCATACGCAAAATAGCTTCACGACGCGCACGATCCAGCAGGGTTTCGTATGATGTCACACGGCCACCAAAAAGATTACGCAAATTTGCAATAAAACGCTTGAAGTAATCCACCGAGATAACCACGTTACCGGTGACCAGCTGGCTATCAAAGTTCGGCTCTCCATAAGGCGGGATGCGTGAAGCAATGGCGGGTACGTTTCTTAGTTGCATTTCCCTTTTTCGTATTGAAGCATAGTGACGCTTTTCAGCATATCGGCCAAAACCATATCCCAGTGCCAGCAGCGTGATAAATATAATCAGATCAGACATGCCTGTTACTCCAGAATCACCGCCGTTCCGTATACATATAACTCGGCTGCGCCCGCAGCAATACTCGATGTAGAAAAACGTACATTAAGCACGGCGTTAGCGCCTATAGATCTCGCCTCCTGCAGCATGCGCTCGTAGGCTTCCTCGCGTGACTCCTGCAACAGCTCTGTATAGCCCTTTAACTCACCACCAAATATATTCTTTAATCCGGCCATTAAATCACGCCCAATGTGCTTGGCCCGCACGGAACTGCCCTGCACCAGCCCGAAATGTTTCTGTATGCGTTTTCCCGGTATAACTTCCAGGTTGCTTACAATCATTATGCTTCTCCGTCTCCTTGTTTTCTAAGGCAAAACTAACCTGCAGCCTGGAATTTGTAAAGATATATCCCTGCATCAGGGTTTAAGCCTCATCTGTCAGCATATTAAGTGTTATGATCTAGCTGCCCGCCACTCACCAGCCGTACAGTACAGTTTCATGACATCAAACGCTTTTTCATCACTTCCGCTAAATCAGGCATTTATCGATAACCTCACATCTCTCGAGTATCTGGAGATGACACCAATACAGGCAAAAGCACTGCCGCTTACGCTGCAGGGTAAGGATATTCAGGCACAGGCAAAAACCGGTAGTGGCAAAACCGCTGCCTTTGGCATCTCGATTTTAAATTCGATTGAACCTGAGCTATATCAGCTGCAGGCACTGATCATATGCCCAACACGAGAACTGGCAGACCAGGTGAGTCATGAGCTTCGTCGCCTGGCTCGCCCCATTGCAAATACCAAAATTATCACCTTATGCGGTGGAAAGCCGATTGGCCCGCAGTTCGCATCACTGGATCATCAGCCGCATATCGCAGTAGGCACACCCGGGCGACTCCTAAAGCATTTACAGAAAGGCAGCCTTAAACTCGAACAGTTAAAAACACTGGTACTGGATGAAGCTGATCGTATGCTGGATATGGGCTTTTATGATGACATAGTGAAAATTATTACTATGACACCCGAGCAACGTCAGACGCTGTTATTCTCCGCCACCTACCCTGCAGACATAAAAAAAATTGCCGCGAAATTTCTAAAAAATCCGATCACTGTTGAAGTGGAAAGCCAGCATGACAATACCCGGATAAAACAGATTTTTTACGAAGTCGAAAAAGGCAATAGAAGCCAGACGCTGCTGGCACTATTACATACATTTAAACCTGCACACAGCATCATTTTCTGTAACCGTAAACAGCAATGCAAAGAACTCGCAGAAGAATTATGGCAACAGGGTTTTCATGCAGTAGCGCTGCATGGCGATCTTGAGCAATCTGACCGTGATCGAGTGCTGGTACAGTTTGCCAATAAAAGCAGTTCAATTCTAATTGCAACTGATGTCGCCGCACGTGGACTGGACATAAAAGATTTAGCGGCGGTCATTAACTATGAATTATCACCCGATCCAGAAATTCACGTACATCGTATTGGGCGTACTGGTCGCGCCGGAAACGAGGGCCTCGCCTTTAGTCTGTTTATGGCATCAGAAGCACCCAAGGTTAATGCCATTGAAGATTATCAGAAATCACCGGTACAAATTGATAACACCTCAACACTCAAACTACGTGAAAATTTCAAACTCAATCCACCCATGGTTACCCTGTGTATCTACGCTGGGCGAAAAAACAAGGTACGCGCCGGTGATCTGCTCGGTGCGCTAACCGCGAATAAAGCACTTCCCGGAAAGCAGATTGGAAAAATTGATATCTTCGACACCATCAGTTATGTCGCCATAGATCGAACGGTTGCAAAGCAGGCACTGAAAATATTATCTGATGGAAAAATTAAAGGTAAAAAATTTAGAGTCAGAAAACTCGGATAACCGCAATAAACATTTGATATTATAACGAGCCGTACTTTAACAACGCCCCATAACCCGATAAAGAAACTGATTATGATACAGGATGAAAAGATCAAGGTACGTTCCACAGAAAGTGGCCAGCTTATTGATGTACTGATCTACAGCAAGAAGGAACATCAAATAGAGGTTGTGGTTGGCGAAGGTGTGCATAGCACACGTTGCACTCTGCTGCCTACGAGTAATCATATGGCCTATGCAGGAACGATTATGGGGCGTGAAATTGTTTATGAACGAACCACCTATCAGGTTCGTGAAGACATCGAAAGTAGCCAGCCGTCTACACGACGACGTTAAATCTATTTTTTAACAATCAGGTTGTTATTGGTATCCCTGTTCTGTTTTATCAGATCATTGTTATAGATCAGCTGTGTACTTTTGGCCAGGCGATCATATAAAACAACATTGACAGTCGCCGCAATATTCATACTGCCTACTGTGGGCACATAGACAACATCATCCGCACTATCAATGATATCCTGTGGTATATTTCCATCTTCCGGGCCAAAAATATAACAGGCATTTTTGGGATGTTGATATTCTGGTAAGGGTGTCGCACCTAGTGCAAATTCGATACACACCCGTTTAATTTCGCTCTCATGTAGATCGTGCAAATCACCCACGTTATTCAAGTGCACACTCTCGCCTACCTTGCGGCTTATATTGGGTGAATCCGGATTTAATGCTAACGCGCGATCATAACGACTACCCGTATAGTAAACCTGATTAACTCGATAGTTACCCGCTGCACGTAAAACGGAATTTACATTATCCGGGCTTTTCGGGTTAATCAGGCCAATACTTAGTTTTGAATATTTCATTCAACCTCAATGCTAACGACAGACATGTAAAAAGATCATACTGGATGTAGACACGGCAAGCTATTTTAATGCACTTAAATCGTGCGCACCAGTGGATACAGGAAGATAAAAATCGCCTGTTCGCACAGCTTCAGTGCATAAAACAGACATCATCAAAATTCATTAGCAATATAATTGTCAGTATCATATAGATCGTGTTAAATGAGCGCAGTTTATATATTTATATCGTTAAGCAGTGATTTTACTGCATCAGTCTTCAATACAATTTGCAACAGAAATTCATCATGACAAACAAGAAAACCATTATTGGCGGCGGCTTTAAAAAAGTACTCTATACCTTAAACACGGTTCGGCGTATTGGGGTAAAAAATGCGGCTAAAGCCCTTACCGCACAGAACGCCTGTAAAGCCTGTGGCCTTGGCATGGGTGGACAACGCGGCGGCATGGTTAACGAACTTGATGAATACCCGTCTGTCTGCAATAAAAGTGTACAGGCACAGTCTACGGATATTCAGGGCCCGATCCCTCTGGCCGTCTTTAACCACACACTGGATGAGTTTAAAGAACTATCTGCCCATGAAATGGAACGTCTGGGTCGTTTGGGTACACCTTTATTTAAAGCGAAAGACAGCAATAAATTCACACCGTTAAACTGGGACGAAGCGCTTCAAATCGCCATCAACCGATTTAAAGCATCATTACCTGAAAAAAGTTTCTTCTATGCTTCAGGTAGATCATCCAATGAAGCCGCTTTTGTACTGCAGCTTATGGCACGGCTCTATGGTAGCAGCAATATAAATAACTGCTCTTACTTTTGTCATCAGGCAACAGGTGATGGACTCGCCCCAACTATTGGCACAGGAACCGCAACCGTAGAGCTCGCAGATCTCAAAGAATGTGATTTAATTTTTGTCCTCGGCGCGAATCCTTCATCGAATCATCCGCGTTTCATTCACCAGTTAAAAAACTGCCGTGAACGCGGTGGTGATGTAATTGTTATTAACCCGGCAAAAGAACCGGGGCTGGTAAAGTTTGCCGTACCGAAAAGTCCAAAATCATTATTAATGGGTGGAAACGAAATTGCTTCTGCTTATCTACAGCCAAAAATAGCATCTGACCTTGCCGTATTTAAAGGCATTGCAAAATATATAATCGAAAACAATCACCATAATCAGCTATTTATTTCCAGCTATACGCATGGCTTCGATGACTACGTAAAAGACATTGAAAACACACCCTGGAAACAGATTGAAAAACGTTCAGGACTTACTAAACAATCGATTGAAGAAGTGGCCTTAATTTATGCCCGATCAGATAAAACAGTATTCGCATGGGGAATGGGAATAACGCATCATCTTCACGGTGTGGATAATGTTGAAGCCATTGCAAACCTTGCCATGTTACGTGGCATGATTGGAAAGCCTGGTGCCGGTTTATTACCACTGCGAGGACACAGCAATATTCAGGGTGTAGGAACCGTAGGTGTTAAACCGGTGCTTGCAGACGATGTTTTTGAAAGCCTGGAAAAACATTTACATATTTCATTACCCAGAGGCAAAGGAATGGATACCATGGCCTGCCTGCATGCTGCAGCGCAGGGCAACATAGATAATGCGCTTATGCTGGGTGGCAACCTCTATGCTGCATCTCCCGATAGCCAATGGGCTGAACGGGCCATGGACAGTATTGACTTCAAACTGTTTCTAACGACAACCTTAAACAAGGGGCATATATATGGCTGCGAGAACAGTGAAAGTTTAATTTTACCCGTTACCGCTCGCGATGAAGAATGGCAACCGACCAGTCAGGAATCGATGTTCAACTATGTGCGCTTAAGTGATGGCGGTATTGACCGACTGGATAATGTGCGCCCTGAAGTCAATATACTGGCCGATATTGGCACAGGACTTGTCGCCAAAAATCAGTTTGACTTTACCGCCTTCAAAACCCATCAACATATTCGTGAAACGATTGCGCATACTATTCCTGGCATGCAGGATCTTGCTGATATTGATGTGGCTAAAAAGGAGTTTTATATTCGCAACCGAATTAAGCATACGCCAGAATTTAATATGCCCGATGGCCGAGCCGTGTTTGTTGTAAATCCATTAGAAAATATAGATGAGGTAGCAACAGAAAACACATTCACCCTGATGAGTGTGCGCAGTGAAGGACAGTTTAATAGCATTATTTACGAAGAGAGCGATTCGTATCGTAAAACACCGCATCGCTGGTGTGTTCTAATGAACCCTGATGATATGGCATGCAGAGGTCTGCAGGAGGAAGATACCGTTACCCTACGTTCTGATACGGGAATCATGGAAAAACTCAGCGTTTATGCCTTTGATGTTCCGCCTGGCAATATGATGGCCTACTACCCGGAAGCCAATGTACTGGTCAGCCAGGCGGTTGACTCGCGCAGCCGCACACCTGCATTTAAATCTATTGAGGTCAGCCTCGAACACTAGATTTCATTGATCCCCTTCAATTTCTACACAGCCTGTTAATACCTGTAACGACTGTTGCGTTTGATCTGCGCCCCCTGCCTCTGAAATTATCCACCCATAGCAGTTTGTCTGTAGCTGGAATATACTGACAACATCGTGATCATGTAACATCATCACGTTTTATATCACCCCATTGTTAAGTATAAAAATAAGATTAAAGAATGAGCCTGCAAAAAATCGCCTGTTCAGATGAAGGACTGGCCAATTACCTTGAACTCACCCATTGGGCCACTGATTTTGGCTGGGATGAAATATGCACTATCAGCAAGCACATGTCGGCCTATTCCGCCTGTAGAGGCACGGTTATTTTTGAAGAAGGCTCAGAAGACAGCACAATGGCCATTGTCATTCGCGGTAAAGTCAATATCGTGAAAAAGGAATCCGGCTCCAAAACCAATATTATTGCCTCTATAGGCCCTTCTCAAAGCTTTGGCGAAATGTCGCTGATTGATGGCGAGGCACGCTCAGCTCAGGCGCTGGCCGCTACAGATGTTGAGCTTTTACTGCTCACACGGGATGGCTTATTCAACCTGCTCAATGAAAATGCCAAACTGGCATTCGAGCTATTGTGGATTGTTTCACGCATGCTCAGCCAGAGGCTACGCCGCACCAGCGGAAATCTGGTTGCTCAACTCAACAAACCCTGGCTGTAAATCTAGTCTGAGCTACTGATTTTACGACGCAACTCCTTATTCTTACCGTGTCGGGTCTTGCTATCGACACGACGTGATTTTGCAGCTTTAGACGGCTTTGTCGCGATTCTGGCGCGTTGTACATAGGCAACACTTTTTATTAGTGCCTGTAAGCGCTGCAGGGCATCATCCCGGTTTTTTTCCTGTGTTCTGTATTGTTGAGCCTTTATAATAATAACGCCCTCTTTGCTTATGCGACTATCTTTGAGCTTGAGCAGGCGCTCCTTGTAAAACACCGGGAGTGATGAGGCCGCAATATCAAAGCGCAGGTGAATCGCACTGGCCACCTTATTTACGTTCTGTCCACCCGCGCCCTGAGCGCGGATTGCGGATAGCTCGATTTCAGTATCAGGCAGGCTGACGGTATTCGATATAATTAACATGGTCACTCAAAATCATAGATGGTTATCAACAATACTTATATTCATGGCCGCATAATAAGCGCTATCGCGACAAAATAACATTCGTGCAAAAGTCCTGATGATATATTATGATCTATCGGCACTTAAGTACTTACAATGTAGCAGGTGAAAAATGCATTATAAAAGCGAGCAAATGGCAGAACTCAATATCCTTATCCAGTTCAGTCTCGACTCATTTAATAGAGGCATCAAAGTGCATTCAACTGCAAGTGAAGAAAGAATTCATGCTGTGGAACGTCTCTACGACAAGGGCCTGGTCACACAAAGCGATGGCGGCTACCTGACCGATCTGGGGCGCAGAGCGGCAGAACATGCTCAGGCACTCATTCTAATGCTGGCAAATCACGATCAGAATATCGCCAGTTAATTAGATTTCTGCTTTATAACACAATCAGATAAGCTGAATAACGATCATTAGTCACTGTTCAATCCACATTTCCAAGCACATGTCTACCAGACATCATTCTCGATAGACTGTTAAAAACAATTTCAGCCATATTAATCCTGCTACCTGTTTACAGATACAACACGATTAAAGCATCAGGTTACTGCATATCTTGCTTTGACAGTTTTATACAGAACATAATAAAAAAAGCATTCCAGTTATCATAACCGTCAACATCATCAATAGAGTCTAGTTCAGTCTGCGACTTAAGATAAGATACAGCCGCTTCAATTTGCTCATCACTCACGCCATTTATTTTTAACAGATCAAGCACTGATACAGAGGGAGACCATTCGCTAAGTAACCTGGTCATATCAATTGAAATCCATCGGCGTATATATTGTCATTTAATATCGAATTTACCAATAAGCTACAACACAAAAACTTAACATATCAGTATAAATCCAAAAAAGATTATCGAACATAAGAATAGGTCTCATCTTTAACAGGTCAATACCGTCTAGTCACTATAATCAATTCATCAATCACTGATTCGATGAATGCTCATTTGAAATATCATTTTATCACCAAAGGCCTGTTGATGATTAGTATCGATATTGAGAGGAAGTGTGTAGTCCTGTGAAATCGTATTAACAATGGGCGATAAATCTTTACACTCATTTTTCTCAAGTGCACGTATTTCCTGTAATCGCGGTTGAACAGTAGTACGCACCACTGATAATTTTATCTGATTGCTGTCCAGTTGATGTGTTACTCTCACTCCCGAAAACAGATCGACCATAGAATATGACTTATGTATCTTTCCAGTGGAGTTCTCCACACAACGAATTTTTACATAGGTACGCTTAAGGCCTCGGCTCCACACATGCTTTTTATCGGTGACCATAATTTTCCCCTGCTCTATCTTCCTCTCTGCCTGAAGTATTTTAAAGTCGAGTAATAGTTGATCCGCAGCAACAGCGGTAAAGGATGGTGCAAGACATACAGCTAAGAAAAGAATACGTATAAGCATTTTATGATACCCTTTTAGAGACAAACAGCAGATGACCTGAATAATCACCTATTATTTCGATCACAGCAAGCAAGCTGCCTGTTATTTTATACTGCATTAGGCAGAATATTCACCGTAATAGCAAACACACCGTCACTTAAACTATAATACTGGAATAACACACCGTTATTCAGCCACTCAGCTAATGCGATATAACAATGATAGATTTTGTAGCAACATTTATTTTCTTTTTTGCAGTTATCGACCCGATAGGAACGGTCCCTGTTTTTCTCGCGGTAACACAGGGTTATAGTGATACTGAAAAACGTAAAATCGCCCTGTTTGCAATGGCTATTTCCGCTGCAATATTAATATTTTTTGTCATCGCAGGTGAGTTCATACTGACGGGTATGGGTATTCCTCTCTCAGCCTTCCAGATAGCTGGCGGTATCGTGCTGTTTTTATTTGCACTATCAATGATTTTTGGAGAGAGTAAACCCGAAGAAGAAGTTAGAATGGCATCAAGCAGCAATGATACGGCTATTTTCCCACTCGCCGTACCATCAATTGCAGGCCCGGGGGCCATGTTAGCCGCGGTATTAATGACGGAACATGCGCGCTTCAATACATGGGAGCAGATTCAGACAGTTGCAATGATGCTGTCAGTTCTATTAATTGTATATATTCTAATGCGCGCTTCTGCTTTTATTAACCGGTTAATCGGCAGCAGCGGTGCCAGTGTCATCAGTAGAGTCATGGGTTTAATTCTGGCTGCGTTAGCCACTACCAATGCGCTAAGCGGTATTAAAGTCTATTTTGGAATATAGGATATCACTACACAATAAAGTCAGGTTCAAGGACGCTCTGTTTGACAATTCCAGCAAACTTCAAAAGAAGCCCCATTGGCTTCACCACATGCAGGGCACGACCATTCAGTGTTGACCTTATTATCAGACAGGGGTAACAGCAATTTTTCGGCTTTAGCGTAATCTTTGTCTTCCACCCAGAGCTCCTGCCAGGTGTCGAATGGTGCCAGATCACCTGCCGCACCACCGATGAATTCATTTTTTAGGATAACCTCAATATTTTCATTTTCTAAAATATTCTTTGCATTGCCAACTAAAAAACGATTTTCATGGCTGTATATTAACTTCATTACACTACAGATTTCCGTAACGGCTTTCTAAGGTTCATCAATATCATTAAATAACCCTTTATATATCCGACTGATTCCAGTTATTAAAGGCCAGTAACCACGATGAAATATCCGGGTATGCCTGTTCTCCTGCCATTAAGTATTCACCCAGTGAAATCATTAACTCTCGATATTCCTGAATTTCCATACGCCATATCCACTCGTCTATACCACAATTATCTGCAAGTGCCTCATTCGCAATAGAACCTGCACCACCCCACATGCGTTTAGAATTTAGCTTTACATGAAGCCCAGCTTCATCAACATCACACAGTGCGATTAACTCTTCTATCCAGATAGCTTCATGACTTTTATGGCTTATAAGTATTTGATGCATGCGTTGCAGCGTGGCTTTAATGTTAAATGTGGTCATATGTAGTCATCATAATGAATAGGGTTCGCGCTATCCCTGTTGAATACCGTCATCAGCGATGTTATTAAGCCAGTCACGTGCAGTTTCAGAAATTGCCGTAACGCTGGGTGTGATATTTTTCTCTCAACCAAAATGACAGCGGAACCCCATTTAGACTCTGTGAAAAAGTATTCTGTAAATTTCAGGCTAAAGATGCTGCCGCTAAAAGAAGCACATAATGAGCGTATTAACATTGCACTATTACGTTCATCATGACTGATCAAAATTCAGATCGATTAAAGCACCGTGTTAATCAATCGCAAACTGAATTCGCTCATCCAGACTTTGCAATGCCTGTCTGGCACAAGCGGCATCTTTATCACCACCCGGTGCGCCACTGACCCCTACCGCACCTAAATTAAAACCGCCAGATACAATGCGAAGACCACCTTCCATTACAATCAGACCATCAATATGATTAAGTTCCTGGCGTATATCTTCACGAGCCTTTTTAAACTGGCCACTATCACTCCAGGCCATCACTGTCATATTCGCCTTGCGCTCAGCAATTTCCAGTGTAAAGCGTGAAGCAAGATCATCGCGTAATGCTGCACGCATTAAACCATGCCGATCGACTACAACAGCACTTACGTGATAGCCCTGCTTACGACAGGCTTCGATGGTTGCACTGGCAATATCACGAGATAGTTCCATACCAATACTTTTATCGGTAACCACATCTGCAGCGAAGGATGATGTAGCTGTAAATAAACCTGCAACAAATGCTAAAGTCTGTTTTTTCATAATAAACCTCACAGGGTGATATGCCATTAACTCAGGCTGAAATATTTTTCTGAACGAAAGCACGTACTTGTCAGTTATGCTTCAGCCATAAAAATACAATATTGACGATAACGATTGAAATAAGTTTTTGTTATGTACCACAGAATGTTTTATGTACGACCTCTTCTGGCTTCGGCGGTTGCATATAGCTATCCTTACCTGGCTGATAGGTAAACGGCTGTTGTAACACAGCGAATAGCGCGTGAAACGGGGCAAAATCATGATGATCTTCTGCGGCTCTAATGGCTGCTTCAATCTGATGGTTACGTGGAATATACACCGGGTTCACCTGTTGCATAGCATGCTGTCGCTCAGTATCACTAACGTTTTCTGCCTGTAAACGCTGGCGCCAGCGAATCAGCCATTCATCTAACGCAGCTGCATTTGTAAATAAATTACGCAGTGCCGAATCTTTATCGTCTGATGTGTTATCTGGCTCTGCATCAAGCTTCGAAAGGTAATAAAACGTCAGGCTAAAGTCGGCACTATTTTCATCGAGTATTTGTAATAATGATTCGATGAGCGCCTTGTCATCATTTGCGTTAATGCCATGGCTTGCCGTTAACCCACATTTAGCCTTCATGCCTGCCAGCCAGGCCGCTTCATAGTGAGCAATGTATTTATGTAGCATGTCTTTCGCCATGCTAACCGCTGCATCACTATCCTCTGCAAATAATGGCAACAGGGTTTCAGCCAGTCGAGACAGATTCCACAGGCCAATGGATGGCTGATTGCTATAGGCATAGCGCCCCTGACGATCAATGGAGCTATATACCTTTGTATGCTTGTAGTCATCCATAAAAGCACAGGGGCCGTAATCAATGGTTTCCCCGGCAATCGACATATTATCGGTATTCATGACGCCATGAATAAAGCCGATCTGCATCCATTTTGCAATCAGCTGTGCCTGACGCTCCACTACAGCATCTAACAGTGCGACATAAGGATTTTCTGCTTCGGCTGCGGCCGGGTAATTACGCGCTATCACATAATCTGCAAGGGCTTTAATGGCCTGATCATCTTCTTTCCAGGAAAAATACTGAAAACTGCCCACCCGAATAAAACTCGATGCAGCACGGGTTATTACACCACCGGGCAACAGACGCTCTCTGGCCACATCTTCGCCGGTGGTAACTGCCGCCAGTGCACGTGTGGTGGGCACATGCAGCTTGTGCATGGCTTCACTTAGCAGATACTCACGAATCACCGGCCCCAGTGCCGCACGACCATCGCCATTACGTGAATAAGGCGTTTGCCCGGAGCCTTTTAGCTGTATATCCAGAGATCCACCGTTCACGAGATCCAGCTCTCCCAGATAAATCGCACGGCCATCCCCGAGTTGCGGATTAAAGCTGCCAAACTGGTGCCCTGCATAAGCCATGGCCAGTGGCTCACAGGTATCATGAATAACGTTTCCCGAGAACACATCGGCCAGGAATGGCTCATCCAGATCAGCACTCGACAGGCCCAGCTCAGCAGCAAGCTCATGGTTAAATTTTATTAATTCTGGCTGCGTAACCGGCACAGGCTTACATTTATCGTAAAACCCCTCACCCAGTGTCAGGTAGCGATTTTTAAAGGCCAGATTGTTCAATGTATACCCCGGATTATGTACTGTATGAACAGTCAGTCTAACGTATCAGATGTGATGAAATGCCCGAGAAAGTATGTGGGAAAAGCGGGCCAGCCTCATTGTCACAGCCCGATTGATTACCCCGCTATTTCGCAAACAGGAGTATGAAGCTGTAACATGGAACTTAAACGGCCTGAAAGGCATCATAATAAAGCTTGAATAGCTTCGATAATTACGAACAATACCATTATAATATTCGACTTTTCAAAAATATCCGATCGGCTTATTCTGCATCGGCTTATGCAGCATTAGCTTATTCCGGCCTCTGGGCAGTGATGACAGAAATGAAAATGCATATTGAAATTGACAATAAGCAGCATCATTTAAAATAGCGGGACACAACAGTGTGATTATCACTACACCCGTGAACCGTGATGGCCGTTCAAACCCTGAGTTGAGCAAAAAAGCAACTAATTTGAGATTAAGTAAGATAACCCAATACAAATAGACTGAGCACAGTATGAATACTTCACCTGGAAACCCACAGGAATTAAACCAACACAAACCTCGCCCCATGATTGACCTGCTCGTCAGCATCATCATTCCATCTTTTATACTAATGAAAATGAGTGATGCTGATCAGCTGGGGGCAAGCGGCGCACTCATCATCGCGCTCGCTTTTCCGCTTGGCTGGGGCTTATTTGAACTGATCAAATACAGAAAATATAATTTCATTGCCCTGCTCGGCCTGATCAGCGTAATACTCACCGGTGGTATCGGCCTGCTTCAACTTGATACCCAATGGCTCGCCATAAAAGAAGCGGCTATTCCAGGCTTAATTGGACTGGCCGTATTAATTTCTACCCGAACACGCTACCCGTTAATTAAAACGCTGCTCTACAACCCTAAAATACTCAATGTTGAAAAAATTCAGCAAAAACTCGATGAAAATAATTCAAGCGCTTTATTTGAATCACGTTTATTAAATGCCACCTATTTATTAAGCGGTACTTTTTTATTTTCATCCATCATGAATTACACGCTTGCCAAATGGATCGTAACCAGCCCAAGTGGCAGCGCGGCCTTCAATGAAGAACTTGGCCAGATGACCCTGTTAAGCTATCCGGTTATAGCGATTCCCTCCATGTTAATGATGATGGCCATTTTTTATTATTTATGGCGAACGATTCATGGCATGACAGGCCTGCCACTGGAACAAATTATGAATACACCTGAAGCGGAAAAACAAAGTTAATGAGTACCCTTAGGCCTCGCCTGCAAGCATTTATTGAACGACCATCTGTACAGAATGCGATTATTTTTCTGATTCTTGTTAATGCCGTATTACTGGGTTTAGAAACCTCAAGCTCGGTCATGCAACAGGCAGGGCCATTTATTCTGCTACTTGATCGGCTTATTCTGAGTATTTTTGTTATAGAGATTGTTGCACGCATCTACGTGTATGCTCGTCACTTCTGGCGCGATCCCTGGAGCCTGTTCGATTTTAGCGTCGTCGCCATTGCACTCATCCCTGCATCAGGTCCATTTGCTGTTCTTCGTGCCTTACGTGTACTGCGAGTTTTACGCCTGCTCACCATGGTTCCCTCCATGCGAAGAGTTGTCGGTGCTCTGTTAGCGGCTATTCCGGGCCTGGGTTCCATCGGACTGATGCTGCTTATCTTTTATTATGTATTTGCGGTTATCGCCACCAATTTATTTGGCACAACTTACCCTGAGTGGTTCGGCACATTAGGTAGTTCGTTCTATACCCTGTTTCAGATCATGACACTGGAAAGCTGGTCGATGGGCATAGTACGCCCGGTAATGGAAAATTTCCCTTATGCCTGGGCATTTTTTGTGCCGTTTATTATGGTTGCTACCTTCACTATGCTGAATCTCTTTATCGCCATCATTGTGAGTGCGATGCAAAGTTATAGCGAAGCCGAACGTAAGGATACCGTGCAGGCCATACAGAATACGCAGGATCATATCGAAACAGATCTTCATCAGGAAGTGCAAACATTACGCAGCGAAATTAAAGAACTGAAACAGCTACTGGTCGATAATTTACAACGTCATTAAGAAAACTCGCCTGTACGAGTTATTCATCAGATAAGTTATTATTAATGAATGAAAGAGAAGTGAGATTATGTTATTCAGGTTTTACAGCCTTATTCTGCTAATGATTATATTGACCGCATGTAGTGAGCTGCCATATAACAATCTGGATAATCAGCAACTAAAAACCCTGCTTGATCAGAACGTACCCGTTTTTGATATAAGACGCCCGGAAGAATGGCAACAAACGGGAATAATAGAAGACAGTAAACTACTCACGTTTGTTGATGCCAGAGGACAGGTAAAAGCAGATTTCATGTCCCGCTTTACATCAAGCGTGGGTAAAAATGATCCGCTTATACTTATTTGCCGCACGGGCAGCCGAACCAGGCATCTGGCGAAGCATCTTGTCGAAAACATGGGTTATACGCAAGTTTACAATGTGCGCAATGGTATAATGCAATGGATACAGGAAAAGCAGCCAATCAAACATTTATAATGAACAATCGGCATATACAACAGAACGCACCCTAAAAACTTGACCATCCGTAAAAAGCTGGCAAGAGATAAAGTGTACGACACTCCATCTATCACCAGCCATTGATTATCTACAGATAAAGCTGCCTGTACGCTAGTTATTACCCTCAACCATCATCTGCTGAAACTGGAACACTTCATCAGCGTCAGGGTTCACATTGACCTTCACCCAGTTAACCTGTGATGCGCCAAACGTTTCAACCCGTGTGAAATTACTCAGAAATACATCTTTAGCAGTATCTGCAGACGGTAATTCAGGCTTATCTACACGAAACCAGTGTGAGTCACCATGAGCAAGAACTACCGGCCTGCCGAAGGCAGCAGTACGCAACTGTAAGGTGTGTAAAATAGCATCGAAGCCAGTACGTTCTACAATGCCATTTTCATTACGTGTTAGCAGCCATTTGAATTCAAGCACCGGGTTAGCATGAATCATAATGAAAACACCCGAAGCATTATTGCTTTCTGCTTTATCAAAAGTAGTATTAATCCATGATATTGCAGACTGTGTACGACGCTCGACTTCTAAATCATCTTCAACAGTACGCACAGCTGATGATGCAGGGTCAAAATCAAGTAGTCCATTTTTGCTACCTACAACATGTACTGCAGAAAAAACTACATTATTTTTAGACCACATCACATTCTCTGGAAACTCTTCAAAGCCAGCTACAGAAGCCTGAGAGCTAACACGCATTTTTTTCTTGCCCAGTGATTTTCCAACATTTTCAAAAAACACCTCACGTAGCTTAGAGAGACGTTCCAGAGGCTGGTATTCACCCGCTTTTACACGATGACAGTCTGTCCATTCGTTGTCACCTAACGTCATAACAAAAGGCTTTTTAAAATCATTATATCGATCTAAACGATCATAAAACAGATCATCAGAGCACTCACTAGAACCACTTTTTATATCGCCCGCATGTAACACCCATCTTAAGCTTCGATCTTTATTAATTTCAGCTTGCATTCTGTCAAATTTATCACTAACCGTATATGGCGCCACACCGTAAGGCGTATCACCAATTAAGGCAAATGCAAACGATTCATGATGGCGATCGGATGCCATTACAGGAGATATCATAAGTGCCAACATTGCACCAACAGAAAAATACTTATTATAAGATTTCATTTTATAATCCCATGAGTTTTCAGAATCACGGAGTAAACAATAAATATGTTTCAGATAATTTAACTTAATATTAATTAAAGAATTATTTTTCGTAACAAACAAATAAAACCTCCTAAACAAAATCATCACCTCACTGAAATATATAAAGACTAGTTTTGATCAACTCATAAAAACGACTTTAATAGGTGCCAGAATGTTCAATCTTAAAAAGATAGCTTTTATAGCCACACTAACCGCATTATGCATTTCTTCAATAAGCGTATCCGCATCAGGATATCATGACAGGGAAAAATCACACGATAAAGAACACCATCATGGTAAAAATGTGCAAGTGGGTGTTCGACCCTACTACCTGATCAATGATATGGACGAGGGAAAACTTAAAAAAGAACTAGGTAAATGTATATCTAAACCAACACTGAAAAAGACAGATTTTTCGATAGGTCATCGTGGAGCCGCATTACAGTTCCCGGAGCACACCAGAGAATCGTATGAAGCTGCCGCAAGAATGGGCGCTGGAATTATTGAGTGTGATGTAACATTCACAAAAGACAAAGAACTGGTATGCCGACATTCACAATGTGACCTACATACAACTACGAATATATTAGAAACGCCATTAGCGGCAAAATGCTCTGTTCCATTTTCACCAGCGACTCTAGATGCAGATGGAAACGTAGTATCGCCAGCTACGGCACAATGCTGCACAAGCGATATTACTCTGGAAGAATTTAAAACGCTTAAAGGAAAAATGGATGCGTCCAATCCAGCAGCTACAACTGTAGCAGAATTCGTTAATGCTACACCCACATGGCGTACAGATTTATATACACAAAGCGGTACATTAATGACACATAAAGAAAGCATTTCACTGTTTAAGAAACTGGGTGTCAAAATGACACCTGAGCTTAAGTCTGCCAGTGTCACCATGCCGTATGAAGGAACTTACACACAACAGGATTATGCACAACAAATGATTAACGAATACAAAGAAGTCGGCGTTAAGCCTTCTCAGGTATTTGCACAGTCATTTAATCTTGACGATATTCTATACTGGATAGATCAGGAACCCATGTTTGGAAAGCAGGCTGTCTATCTGGATGGTCGATATAGTGACCCATCTTTCAATTTCAGAGACCCTGCAACATGGACACCTGACATGCAGCAACTCGCAGCAATGGGTGTAAATATTATTGCCCCACCGATGTGGATGCTGGTAGATACTGATGGCAGTGACAACATTGTGCCATCAGCTTATGCGATGAGTGCTAAATCAGCTGATCTAGATATCATTACATGGACTCTGGAACGTTCAGGCCTGTTACAGAACGGTGGTGGCTGGTATTACCAGTCGGTTAACTCTGCTATCAATAACGATGGTGATAAATTCACAATGCTGGATGTACTCGCTAAAGACGTGGGCATTAAAGGTATATTTTCAGACTGGCCTGCCACTGTTACCTATTATGCTAATTGTAAAGGTTTAAAGTAACGAGCTATATAAAGCTATCGTTTAAATTATACGCAATTTAGTAACACAAAAAAAAGCACCGGCGTAGGTTACGTCGGTGCTTTTTTATTCAACAGATAGTCTGTTTCAGGTTTACGTTAGTGATACATATCATCAATATACATATCTTTGCGCACATATCAGTAAGATAGAGGGTTATGCGGCAACATCCTCATCGTCGCTGTCAACCTCATGCGACAGCAGGTATTCGAATGCAGCAAGTGAGGCTTTTGCACCTTCACCCATGGCAACGACAATCTGCTTATAAGGTACTGTAGTTACGTCACCGCAGGCATAAATACCCGGCACGGATGTTTCACACTTCTCGTTAATCACAATCTCGCCCCAGGGTTTTGTTTCTACAAGGTCTTTTACAACCTGGCTGTTTGGCACCAGACCAATCTGTACAAACACACCCGCCAGTTCATCCTGATGAACTTCACCTGAATCACGATCTTCGTATTCAATCGATTTTACTTTTCCATTCTGTGCAATAATCTGTTTAGTGGCAACATTCTTTTTAATGGTAATGTTGTCACGCTTCTCAGCCTGATCAACCAGTACCTTGTCGGCTTTTAAATCTGGCAAAAATTCATACACGGTTACCGACTTAACGATACCGGCCAGATCAAGCGCCGCCTCAATACCTGAGTTACCACCGCCGATAACTGCAACATCCTTGCCTTTGAAGAAAGGACCATCACAATGCGGGCAGTAAGCCACACCGTTACCGATATTTTCCTTCTCGCCGGGCACACCCAGCTCACGCCAGCGTGCACCGGTAGCAACAATAAGCGAACGCGTGCGCACAACTTCTCCACTGGAAAGTGTCAGGGTTTTGATATGACCCTCTTCCACATTAGTCACACGTAAGTGTTCCTTAATCGTGATGTTGTAATCACTCATGTGGTTACTCAGCGCACCCACCAGTTCCGGGCCAGTCGTTTTCGATACAGAAATAAGATTCTCTATATCCATCGTATCTTTTACCTGACCACCAATACGATCGGCAATCAGGGTAACCGCCAGGCCTTTACGCGCACTGTAAATAGCCGAGGCAACACCGGCCGGGCCGCCACCAATAATAGTGACATCCTGCAATGGCAACGTCGGCTGATCCGCGGCTGCAGCCTGTGTTATTTCTGGTTCAATTTCCACCAGCTTATCAATCAACTGTGCGGCATCAACCTTGCCGTTAGCGAACAGTTCACCATTCAGGTAAACCGAAGGAACACCCTGAATATCACGCGCTTTAATAATTTCAGGAAACAGGCCGCCATCTAACATCTCTGATGAAATATTCGGATTAAGCAGGGCGAACTGATTCAGGGCCTGAACAACGTCCGGGCAGTTATGACAGCTGAGGCTAATGAACACTTCGAATTTCAAAGGTTTGCTCACCTGCTTCACCAGGTTGCGAACACTTTCATCGAGCTTCATATCACTTCCTGATGCATGCAAAATCGCAAGCACCAGAGAATTAAATTCATGACCACCGGGAATACCTGAAAAAACGATACCCGTTGGCTGCCCTTCTACTTCCAGCGAAAAACTCACAGGGCTGCGTAGCCCGGCATCTCGCTCTTCGAAATTTACGTTTTCCGAGATATCGCAGATGCTGCTAAGAAAATTCGCTTGCTCGGCGCGTTTTTCGTGCTCACCAGTCTGTAGCACCAGAGTGACAGGACTTTTTAATGAGGCGAAGTATCCGCTGAGGGCCTGTTTAATTTCTTGTGTAATCATTATGCAACTCCTGAATCTTTATAAAACTGAGCCTGTATAAAACTAAGCGATACTACTGAGCTATATAAAAGGGTCTTTAAAAATACCGGGTGCTTAGCACCCGGCATGTACAACTGGATCGTTAGATTTTGCCAACAAGATCCAGAGAAGGTGCCAGTGTTTCTTCGCCTTCTTTCCATGCAGCAGGGCAAACCTGGCCAGGATTATTGCGAACATACTGTGCCGCCTTCACTTTATCCAGCAGGCTTTCCGCGTCACGACCAATACCTTCTGCGGTCATTTCCATCGCCTGAATAACACCGTCTGGATCTACCAGGAAGGTTCCGCGATCTGCCAGACCCATTTCTTCACGCATACAATCAAAGTTACGTGTAATCGTGCCCATCTGGTCACCCAGCATGGTGTACTTGATCTTGCCGATTGTTTCAGAAGACTCATGCCATGCTTTGTGCGTGAAGTGAGTATCTGTTGATACAGAGTAAATCTCTACATCGCGCTTCTGGAACTCGTCATAGTGATCAGCCAGGTCACCCAGTTCTGTAGGGCATACAAAAGTGAAATCTGCTGGGTAGAAGAAAAACACAGACCATTTACCCATAACGTCTTCATCAGTTACCTGGAAGAAATCTTTCTCACCGGCCTTAAACGCTGTCGCAGTGAAAGGCTTGATTTTAGTGTTCAATACGGACATTTTATATCTCCAACTATCTGTAAATTAAAAGGTTTTTAATAAATTTGCCTGCTACTTATTCAGCAGATGGAAGTATATTAGGGGAATTTTATGATTAGATA
>Ga0316207_10001439_pt1 | contig 29196 bp, 24 predicted proteins | sample 6weekpyrite_MG_FD_204943 | JGI IMG/M metagenome (GOLD analysis project Ga0316207, IMG submission 204943) | Microbial mat bacterial communities from mineral coupon in-situ incubated in ocean water Damariscotta River, Maine, United States -... | ecosystem: Environmental > Aquatic > Marine >...
GGCAACCTTGGCCTTGAAACCGGGTTTGTATTGTTTGCGTTTGCTCATGTCTGATCTCCTTTAAATTGAGACCAGAAAACACGAATTTATAGCTTAAGTCACTGTCCGATTTCCGGGGAGTAGCTCAATGGGTAATCATATCTAATTTAGTGTAGCTATTCAGAAATTCTGGTCAACCCGCAACCTTTTCAGCTTGCTTGTTAACATCGACTTGAGTGTAGCTATTCAGAAATTCTGGTCAACCCGCAACCGGCATGGTATTATAAGCGTGGCTTATCAAGTGTAGCTATTCAGAAATTCTGGTCAACCCGCAACTTTGCAGTTCGGCAAACGATCAAGAATTGCAGTGTAGCTATTCAGAAATTCTGGTCAACCCGCAACGGCAAACGGACAAAGGTATTCTGCGCATCAAGTGTAGCTATTCAGAAATTCTGGTCAACCCGCAACGCCAGCACAGCGCGCATGCGACACGCGCGAGTGTAGCTATTCAGAAATTCTGGTCAACCCGCAACGCAAACGCCTGCGCGCCGTTTGAAAGGTTTAGTGTAGCTATTCAGAAATTCTGGTCAACCCGCAACCATATCCCTTTTAAATACATTGATACGGAAGTGTAGCTATTCAGAAATTCTGGTCAACCCGCAACACCGCGACACCATCCGCACCTATGTAAAAAAGTGTAGCTATTCAGAAATTCTGGTCAACCCGCAACTGCGATCAGACAAGCCAGCGTGCAGTCGCGAGTGTAGCTATTCAGAAATTCTGGTCAACCCGCAACCATGGCTGGCCGTGGTGGTTTGCTGTTGGTAGTGTAGCTATTCAGAAATTCTGGTCAACCCGCAACTCCTGTTGACTTATAGGGCCAGCGGCCCTAAGTGTAGCTATTCAGAAATTCTGGTCAACCCGCAACTTATCGGCAAGCTGGCAAATTTTATGTTTGAGTGTAGCTATTCAGAAATTCTGGTCAACCCGCAACTTCGGGCAGAATCAGGGGCATTTCATCTGCAGTGTAGCTATTCAGAAATTCTGGTCAACCCGCAACACCGCGTCCACGATGTCTTAACGTAAGTTTAGTGTAGCTATTCAGAAATTCTGGTCAACCCGCAACAAAGCGTTTATCACGGGCGGCGGCGTAGCAAGTGTAGCTATTCAGAAATTCTGGTCAACCCGCAACCGGATAGCGGACCGGATGCGGGATCTGACGAGTGTAGCTATTCAGAAATTCTGGCGGGCCCGCACTTAGGTCTGGACTTCCAGAGCCCCCAAAGCATAACGAACGTTATTCAGAAATTCTTCGCGTCGGCCTCTCTCCGATTGCAATGCCGGGGCCAACCCCGTACCATGCGGCCATGTTTTCAACCCGTTGTTTCAATGAGAGTATCCATGGATTTAAAAGACCACATCCGTTCCGTGCCCGATTTTCCCAAACCGGGGATTCTGTTTTATGACATTTCAACGTTGTTGGCCCATCCAGACGCATGGGGCGTGGCCATGGGACGGATGGCAAGGATGGCGATCCGCCAACATCCCGATGTGCTGGCCGGCATCGAAAGTCGTGGCTTTCTGGTCGCTGCCCCGTTGGCGTTAAAACTGGGCATGGGATTTACCATGGTCCGCAAACAGGGAAAGTTGCCGGGTGCCACCGTGCCTTTGGAATACGATCTGGAATACGGCACCGACACCATCGAAGTACAGGAAGGATCCATCGCGCCCGGACAACGGGTATTCTTGCTGGACGATTTGCTGGCCACCGGCGGCACGTTGCGGGCATCAATAGATTTATGCCGGAAAATCGGTGCCGAAGTGGTCGGGGCCGCCTGTATCATCGAGTTGTCGTTTCTGGGCGGACGCGACAAACTGGACGGTGTTCCCTTTGAAAGTCTGATTTGTTACGACGCCTGACAGGATTGCAGATAATCGGATTTGGCGAGCCGGTAAAGCCTTAACCCCGGCGTGTCGCGCACACCCGTTGCCATCAATTCAAACCCGAACTGTTCCATCACCTGACAGGAACGGGTGTTGACATCCATGGCAATGGAATGAACGTGGGCCATGGCGGTTTCGGCAAAGGCATAATCAATGGCCCGGCCAACGGAATGCTGCGCCAGCCCCCGGCCCCAGAACGATTTCATCAAGCCGAACCGCAACGCCATGCCGCCGACGACTTCATGATAGCGGAACCCGCATTCACCGACAAAATCACCGCTTGCCACGTCATACAGCGCCCACATACTGATACCGTGCACGGTCCAGCTTTGTAGATATTCATGCAGGGTTTGACGGGTTTGCCCGGGCGTTTCCACGCCGCCGCGCATATGCTGCATAACATCGGCGTCGCCATGAAGACGCAACAGATCATCGATCATATCGCCTTCAAACGGTATAAATTTCAGTCTTTCCGTTAAAAGTTCAACCATCGACAATCCCACAAGTTTAAAATAAATATCTGCACCGACAATAAAAACAAAATAATAACTTTGCAAACCGTGGAAAAACACTACATCTATAGCTATAGCTATAGCTATGTTCGTATTTTTTATGTAGTATACCACCCCGTAAAGTTTAGAAAGCGACGACTTCAGGAATTTTTTCAAGGGAGCAACACCGTGACTGAACCATCATCCCCCCAAACAGACACACCCCGGAATTTATCAGCCAACGCATTTGCCAATTTGCGCCTGCAATGGAAACTGATTTCCGGGTTTTCGCTGGTTATCGTTGTTTTTGTCGGCGTCATTGGATTGACCTATATGAATTTTGTCAAAGTTGACGAATCCGTTGAAACCATGGCCGATACAACAAAAGACCTGTCATTGGCAGGGGATATCGAGTTGCAGTTTCTGAAAATGAGCCGGGCCGCTCGGGCTTTTGTCCAAAAAGGCGATAAAAAGTCGGAAGCGGCGACTGAAAAATACAGACTAACGACAATCAAATCATTGAACAACGCCAAGGAAGTCATTGTCGAAGGCAATTTCCGGAATTTAATCGACAACATCGAAAAGGCGTTCAATAATTACGTTGAAGGCTTTGCCGGCGTGCAGGAACGAAAACACGAGTTTACCACGCTGGTGAAGGAAAAACTGGGACCGGCCGCAGATACAATGATCAAAGACCTGGATGAAATGATCAGCGAAGCGGAAAAAGATAATGACACGGCCCGGCAAAAAATTGCCTATAGCGCCCGCGAACATGCTTTTCAAATTCAAGTTGATACATCAAGACTGTTATTCGAAGGCAAAAAACAAATAGCCAAAAAAATAGCCAATGAATTCGTTGCTTTTGAAAAAACCCTTACCCGTCTGCAAAAATCGGACGCCAGCGAGGTCGAACGTAAATTGCTGGCCGAATTAAAGACACTTTTCAAGGTTTACAAATCAACCTATGAAAAAGTTCTGCGTGATCAAATTGAACTGACCGAATTGATGGACGTGGAAATGCCGACCTATTCGGCGATCATTCTTAAAGACGCCGAAAAACTTATAGAACTGGCTTCAAAAACCTACGAAGACGTTCTCGGCAAAACCGAAAAAACCATTACCTTTGCCGAAACCGAATTGATCATCGTTGCATTGGTCGGCATTGCTTTGGGTATAGGCATCGCGCTATTTCTGGCGCGGAGCATCAGCGGCCCGGTTAACGCCATGACCGCCACCATGAAACAACTGGCCGAAGGCAACAAGGAAATTGAAGTTTCCGGCCGGGAGCGCGGCGATGAAATCGGTGAAATGGCCGCGTCCGTGGATGTTTTCAGGCTAAGCATGATCGAGGCCGACATTATGGCCGAACAGAGCCGCGCCGACGAAGCGGCGAAACTGGAACGTGCCCGGCAAGTCGAAGCCTTGGTTCAGGAATTCGAAGGCAACGCCGACGGCATGATAAACAATGTAATCAATGCAGCCACCCGGATCGAAAACGCATCGACAACCACCGGCAAAGAAACCGTCACCACCGGCAGCCGTTCATTCGAAGTTTCCGAAGCCGCCGAAAGGACATCCGAAAGCGTGGCGACAACGGCGGCAGCCGCCGAAGAATTATCGGCATCGGTCACGGAAATATCCGGACAAGCCCTTAAATCTTCAACCATGGCCAGCGAAGCCGTCGGTGAAGTCAATGGTGCCACGGATATGGTCCGGGGCCTGGAAGCGGAAAGCCAGAAAATCGGCGAAGTGGTGGAAATGATTTCCGATATTGCCGAACAGACCAATTTATTGGCCTTGAACGCCACCATCGAAGCCGCCCGCGCAGGCGAAGCCGGTAAAGGTTTCGCCGTGGTCGCGTCGGAAGTGAAAAATCTGGCGACGCAAACGGCCAAGGCCACCGAACAGATTTCATCCATGGTCGGCAATATCCAGAATTCCACCGGCGATTCAGTTCAAGCTATTGAGCGCATCGGTTCGGTCATCGGCAATATTGACGAAATGTCAACGAATATTGCCAGTGCCGTCGAAGAACAGGAAGTCGTCACCCAGGAAATTGCCGAAACCGCCAGCAAAGTCAGCCTTGACGCCAAATTGGTTCTTGACAGCGTCGGTGCGTTGACCATGTCGGCGGCGCGGTCATCGGGAAAATCAATCCAGATGCTGTGGGAAGCGACGTCGCTCAACAGCTCGATCACTTCGTTTTCAACGGAAATGAAATCGTTCCTGAAATCCGTGCGTTCTGATTGACGGCTATCCGGAGACAACAAAAACCTGTAAAAAATTACAAAAAATGCTATTTTCAGATAAATATTAAGGAGTTAAGGCATTGGATTATTCAACAAACATATCGGGTCAAAACTGCACCATTGCTTTTCGCGGGGATTTCGGATTTTCAGACAATGAAAAAGTGCAACAGGTCATCAAGGAAGCCAATGACAGCGGTTGCAGCCAATGCACCATTGATCTAAGCGGACTGCAAAGCATCGACAGCGCCGGGCTGGGCATGTTCCTGTTGCTGAAAGAAATGATCGGCTCCGGAAATCTGGAATTGAAAGGCCCCACAGGACAGGTCAAGAAAATGCTGGAAATTTCAAATTTTGCAGAAATCCTGTCGATCAAACCCTGATTGTTTCAGACTCAGCAGGCCCGCCGATGTGGGCAATGACTTTTTTCATTACCGTCGGCAGTGCCTGATGGCTGAAATCGGCTGGTAAACACCAAATGCCGTGTTCCGGTAAATTGTATGCATCTTCCATCACCCCCCGGACCACGCTCAGGCGCAGATCGAAATGGGTAAAAACGTGACGAACCAACCCCGGGACCGGCGTCCACACCATGCGTTCCGGTTGCCCGTTCCAGTCCGTATCAGATGGCGGGCGTTCGGTATCCCGCCACGGACTTGACGGCAATTCCATCATCCCGCCCAGCAACCCCCGATCCGGGCGACGTCGCAGCAAAACAGCACCGTCGCATTCGCGTTCAAGCCAATACACCGTGCCATAACGCCGGGGCCGCGGTTTAGGGGACGGTTTCAACGGCAAACATTCCACGTCGCCCGCCTGACGCCCCTGACACAGTTCCTGCAATGGGCATATCCCGCACGTCGGTTTTTTCGCCCGGCATACCATCGCCCCCAAATCCATCAATGCCTGTACCCAGTGGCAGTTATTTTCATTTGGCGTTAACATTTCCGCATACTGGCGAATACGTTGCTTGCCGGATTTTTCGCGCACATTGTCCCGCACATTGAACAGTCTTGCCATCACCCGTTCGATGTTGCCGTCAACCGGCACGGCTCCGTGGTCATAGGCAATGGCAGCGATGGCGGCTGCGGTATAAGGCCCAACCCCCGGCAACATCAACAACCCCTGTTCGCTGTCCGGGAATTTTCCCTTGAAATCATCCATCACCACCCCGGCGGCACGGTGAAGTTTGCGGGCGCGGGAATAGTATCCAAGCCCTTGCCATGCATGCAGCACCTGATCCAGTTCCGCCGCCGCCAGATCGGCAACATCCGGCCAGCGTTTCAGAAATGCACGGTAATAAGGGATCACGGTTTTGACCGTGGTTTGCTGCAGCATTTGTTCCGACAACCATACCCTATAGACCGAAACCCCGTTTTGACGCCACGGCAAATCACGGCCCTGTTTTTCGTACCAGCCCAGCAAAGCGGTGTGAAATTTTCCGGCATTCAACGGATCAGGCAAAGGCATCGTTCCACGTTGTATAATTCCACATTGCATAAATTGTTGCCACGGGCTTGGGCCAAGATTACACTTGCCAGCCTCTTTTTACAGCAAAACCTGATGATGCCCTGATGCGCAAACCGAGCGATAAAAGCCGCAAAAAAACCAAGACTTATCAGCCGCGCCCCAGCGCAAACAGACGGTTTCAGACACTGGCTCTGGGGCGGCTGTTGGGCGGCTTGACCCGCCACGCTTTCCAGAGCCGGGGTCTGGCCAATTCGGCCATCACCGAACACTGGCAAGACATTATCGGTCAGGAATTGTCAAAAATGACGGCACCGGAACGGATTGTCTATCCCATGCGTTCCGCAGGCAATGGCTGTTTGCATTTGCGCGTTGCCCATTCGGCGATGGCTTTGCAGATCCAGCATTTGACACCGGTCATTATGGAGCGCATCAACAGCTATTTCGGTTATCCGGCCGTATCACGGATTAAAATCATCCACGCGCCGTTGCCAAAAACCGTTACCGGCAGACAAAGGCAATCCCGGTCTGGGCAAAAACTGAATGATGATCAGGAACGCGATCTTGCCGAAACCCTTGAACAGATTGATGATCCGGAACTGATGAAAACGCTCGAGAAACTCGGGCGCGCGGTGATCGGACATAAAAAAGCCTGACCGGTGCCGGATTGTGGATAAGTTGGCGGGAAAAAACATGGACTTCCGGCGTTTTTCAACCCTATAGTCAACTTAAACAGCTACCCGGATCGACATATAGTACAAAGGACACATAAAATGCGTAGATATACCCCATATTTTGTAGCCACCCTGTCGCTGGTCATGATCTTTACCGCCTTGATACCGACCCGGGGACAGGCGGCCATTGTCGATACCGCCACCAGTCTTCAGGAATTGGTCATCGGCCAGAAAAACGCGCCGGTTACGATCATTGAATACGCCTCTTTGGGCTGTCCGCACTGTGCCAATTTTCATAAAAACACCTATCCGTTGCTGAAAAAAAACTATATCGATACCGGCAAGGTCAAAATGATCTACCGCGATTTCCCGTTGGGGACATCGGCGTTGGCGGCGGCGATGATCGCGCGCTGTTCGGGGCCCAAACGCCGCTCCGGAATGATTGAACTGTTTTACCGTTCTCAAGCGGATTGGGGCCGGGCTGAAAATCCGTTACAGGCCCTGATCAAGGTTGCCCGTTTTGGCGGCCTCAATGAACAGGATGTCAAGGCCTGTATCGGCAATCAGAAATTGATCAAAGGCGTCCGTGACCGCGCCGCCGAAGCCACGGATAAATTCGGCATCGATTCAACGCCTTCGTTTATTGTCAATGGCACGGTCATTCGCGGCAATATTGCCTATGATGATCTTAAATCCATCCTTGATGAAATTTTGAACTAGGGACGGCTTTGTTACAGTTCAACAAATTACGGCTTACCGGCTTCAAGTCCTTTGTTGACGCCACCGACCTTGAAATCAGGATGGGACTGACGGGCATTGTCGGTCCCAATGGTTGTGGTAAATCCAATCTGGTCGAAGCTCTGAAATGGATCATGGGCGAAACATCGGCCAAGCAAATGCGCGGCGGGGCCATGGATGATGTGATTTTCGGCGGCACATCGGACCGGCCATCGCGCAATGTCGCCGAGGTTATTCTGGGACTGGACAATTCCGAGCGCACCGCACCACCCCAATTCAATGACGGCGAAGAAATTGAAATCAGCCGCCGCATTGAGCGGGAAAAAGGCTCCACATACCGCATCAACGGCAAGGAAACCCGCGCCCGTGATGTGCAATTATTATTCGCCGACAGCGCCACCGGGGCGCGTTCCACGGCCATGGTCAGTCAGGGCCGGATCGGGGCCGTGATCAACGCCAAACCGACACAAAGGCGATCCTTGCTGGAAGAAGCCGCCGGTATTACCGGATTGCATTCCCGCCGCCACGAAGCGGAACTGCGCCTTAAGGGTGCGGAAACCAACCTTGAAAGGCTCGATGATATCCTGATAACGCTGGATAACCAGTTGGCCAATCTGAAAAAGCAAAGCCGACAGGCGACCCGGTACCGCAATCTGAGCGATCACATCAAAAAAGCCGAAGCGGTCAGAATGTACCTTAAATGGACGGCGGCTGAAAAAAATCTCGGCGAGCAGCAAAGCCAGCTAAGAGTCATTGAAAAAGCCGTCACCGAGATGACGGTCCTTGCCGGCAAGGCCCACAGTGGATTGAACGACATCAGCGAAGTGTTGCCCGAACTCCGGCAAAAAGAAGTCAACGAAGCGGCGGCATTGCAAAAACTGATCCATACCCGGGACGGGCTTGAAGCCGAAGAGCGCCGCCTGAATCAGCAACTGAACGACACCCACAACCGGTTGCAGCAAACCAAAACCGATTTTGAACGCGAACAGGTTTTGCTGGCAGACGCCAACACGGCCATTCAGGCCCTGCAAGCCGAAGCCGATGAAATCAACCGCGCCCGTGACGATCAGGATCAAATCCGCGAACAGGCGAAACATGACCTTGACGCCGTCAATCAGGACGTCGCCCGGCTGGAAACACGGTTAACCGCCCTGACCGAACAGGTTGTCAATAACGAGGCCCGCAAGAACGCCCTTGAAAACCGCAGCCGTGAATTACAGCAGCGTTTGCAAAAACTGGAAACCCGCAGACAGGACATCCAAAACCGCCGCACACAGCTTGAAGACAACAATCCGGGGGCGGCAGAGCTTGAACAGACGGAGCAGACCCTGACCAGCAGCCGGGATGCCCTCTACGCCGCCCGCGCCCGCCTTGAACAATTTGAAAAGGACCGGCAAAAAGCCGCCGAAGACGTCAAAGCCGCCACCGCAGAACTTCAGGATGCCCGTAACGAAACCACCCGGCTGGAAGCCGAGGCGCAGGCGCTGGCCAAGGTGCTGGTATCGGCGGACGAAGATTTGTGGCCGCCGCTAATCGATGCGCTCAACGTCAAGCCGGGGTTTGAAGCGGCGCTGGGCGCGGCGCTGGGCGAGGATTTGTCCCTGCCCGCTGACGAAGCCGCCCCGGCCCACTGGAAAACACTGCCCGATCTGCCCACCCACCCGCAATTACCGGACGGATGTCAGGCCTTATCCACCATGGTTCAGGCCCCCGATGCCTTAAGCAGGCGGTTATCGCAAATCGGGCTGGTCGACGATGACGAACAGGGCGAAAAACTTGGCCGGTCCCTGAAACAGGGACAACGATTGGTCTCGAAAAGCGGGTCCATGTGGCGCTGGGACGGTTTGACCATCACATCCGTTGCCAGCACCGCCGCCGCGGTCCGGCTGGAACAGAGAAACCGGCTGAAAGATGCCCGTGTATTGCTGGGCAAAAGCCAGAAAAAGTTTTTCAGCCTTGAACAGGCTTTGCAAAAAACCAAAGACGACGAACAGAAAATCATTGAACAATTCAGCGCCGCCCGCAGCGCAACCTTTGAAGCCGATCAGAATTTCAATCAGGCCCGCGATGCCCAGGACAAGGCGCGCGAACAATCACTGGCCCACACTTCGGAACTGACCAGCCTGTCCGAGACCCTGCGCGGTGTTACGGCGGACATTGAAGAGACGGAAAACCTGTTGAAAACCACTGAGCGCGACCAGACCCAACTGGATGATGTCACGGCAGAACGCGAACAGGTCGAACAATTACGTGCGGAATTGCTGGAAAAACGCAACCGGCAAGTCCATTGCCAAAGCCATTTTGAAACACTGGCCCGTCAGGCACAGGAACAGGAACGCCGCCTGAAAGCCATTCTACAGGAAACACAGTCATGGACGACACGTCAGGGCACGTCGAAAAAACAGCTGGAATTATTGGCCAACCGCATCGAAGTTGCGGAAAAAGACATCACCACATTAACCGCCCGCCCCGATGACATCGAACAGCAACGCCGGGAATTGCTGGACCGCATTGAAGTGGCCGAACAAAAGCGCAAACAGGCCGCCGACGAACTGGCGGAGCAGGAAGAAAAGCACCGTCTTGCCGAACACACGCTGAGAGAAGCGGAAAGCGAACTGGCCCGCGCCCGCGAAGGCATGGTCCGCATTCAGGGCAGCGTCGAACAGGCACAGCAAAGCTGTCTGACCATCGCCGAACAGGCCAAAGAAAAACTCGAATGCCGCACCGACCAGTTGTTCGAAGTGGCCGGGCTGAAAGCGGACGCGCCATTGCCGGATATGATGGCTGCTGAAAAAAAACTGGAACGCCTGATCCGTGAACGCGACACCATGGGGGCTGTCAACCTGCGCGCCGAACAGGAACAAAACGAAATGATCGAACAGATCGAAACCCTGGTCTGCGAGCGCGAAGATCTATTACAGGCCATCGCCAAGTTACGTCATGCCATATCCGAGTTAAACCGCGAAGGACGGCAACGTTTACTGGCGTCGTTCAAGCTGGTCAACGGTCATTTTCAGGACCTGTTCAAACAATTGTTCGGTGGTGGCAAGGCCCATCTTGAATTGACCGATGACGACGATCCGTTGCTGGCCGGGCTTGAAATCATGGCGTCTCCGCCCGGCAAAAAATTGCAATCATTGTCGTTGCTGTCCGGCGGCGAACAGGCGTTAACCGCGTTATCATTGCTGTTTGCCGTGTTTTTAACCAATCCGGCACCGATCTGTGTATTGGACGAAGTCGATGCGCCGCTGGATGATGCCAATGTGGACCGCTTTTGTTCGATGCTGGAAAAACTGGCACACAAGGAAAAAACCCGGTTTCTGGTCATTACCCACCACCGCATGACCATGGCCCGCATGGACCGGCTGTTTGGCGTCACCATGGCCGAACGCGGCGTCTCGCAACTGGTGTCGGTGGATTTGCAAAAAGCCGAACAATTAACGGCCTGAACGAACCTCTGATCGGGACTTACGGGCGAATTGCCTATTGTTTGTATCCCCGGTTCATTTCGCGCCCTGTTTCACACCCAAAAACCCTGTCATTTTATGCCATGGCCGCCCGTCAATGGCCGCCATTCCCGTTCCGATCAAAACCATTCCCGCCACGTGTCTGGGCAGCAATATTTCTCCCAGAAAACCAACGCCCAGCAAAATAGCGCTTACAGGGATCAGGAAAGTAACCAACAACAGGTTAGTCGCCCCCGCCGTTGCCAGAATCCGGAAGTAGATAATGTAGGCAAGTGCGGTCGACAGAACGGCGACACCCAACAATGCGCCCAAAGCTGCCACACCCGGCATGGGCAAAGACCACGGCTGATCGACAAATAGCATCACCGGAACAAGCATGACACTGGAAGCGGCTACCTGTCCCGTCGCTGTCGCCATTGGTGACACGCCCATGGTTTTGAATCTGCGGCCAAAGACGCCTGCGAAAGCATAGGATACCGCAGCTGAAAGAATGGCCAAAAGCGCCAAAAGATCGAGGCTGAAGCCATCAACAACGTCACTGCCAATCATAACGGCGACGCCTGCAAAACCGATCACTGTTCCCAGCAATCGTCCACCGGCCATTTTTTCATCGGAGGTCAAAAAATGCGCTATGACCACGGTAAACAAGGGTGTTGTCGCATTGAGAATTGAAGCAACACCGGAAGCAACATGGCTCTGCCCCCAAACAATCAGGCTGAAAGGAACGACATTGTTCAAAAAACCCATGGTGAAAAAAGCCACCCAGACGTTCCCTTGCGTCGGCATCCGCTGGCCCATGACTTTCATCACCGACAAAAGAGTTATGGCCGCCAGTGCTACTCTGCCAACCACAATGGTCAAGGTTGGTAACTCTTTGACCACCACTGCATTGAAAAAAAACGAGCCTCCCCATAGAACGGAAAGAGCGATCAAAAGTCCCCATTCATACGGGGTCATGGATGAGTTGATGGCATGTCTGGTTGGCATAGTCTCACGCGATACGAAAAATAAATTTGGCAAATGAAATCCAGGATAAAATGTGACATAGCCTGTCCGGCCTTACACCCCGTTTCTTGCGTTACAATTAAAAAAAAGCATAGGCACAGCATTATAGGGCTGATATGTGGTTAGGTATGATTCTGGATGATTCATATTCAAAAATCCGGATATTTCTTTATCGGCACAAAAAATCCCGATTTTTTGATTTTTTTCAGATTTTTTTTGTCCCCCTTGAAACTCGCGGCATATCTGTTAAAACACGGGGGAAAGCGTCGTCTTGAGGCATCTGATTTTCATACCCGGACACAAGCACGCCATTATAACGCATTGTTTTTTATTGAAAAATTACATGAAATCCCGACTTGACCATAGACCGATAGACAAACTGGACGCCCGTTTAAAGGACGCCAGACGCCTTCATCAGGACCCGACACGTAACAAATCGGAAAAAGAAGATGAAAAAGGTGGTGCACTTGGTCTTGCATTCAGGGTGGGCGTTGAGTTAGTTTCCGCCGTCGCCGTTGGTTTGGGGATCGGTTTGCTGGTCGATAACTGGCTGGATACGAAACCCTGGTTCATGCTGGTTTTTCTGATCCTTGGTGGCGCCGCCGGCATTCTGAACGTTTTCAGAATGGCACGCGGATATGGTTATGCGGTAGGATATCAGGATCCGTCCATTGACAAACAGTCAGCAGGCGGATCACAGGATGAAACGAACACAGAACAGAACAAACAGGACGTCGGCAACGACACCTGAAATCAGGAGAATTCTTCAAAGTGGCCACACAAGAGAAACACAGCCCGCTTTCACAGTTCGAAATCAAACCGTTGAAAGAGTTTTTTATCGGTGACGTTGACCTGTCATTTACCAATTCTTCGTTAATGATGGTTATCACCCTGGTTCTGGTCAGCGTGTTTTTAATCGCCGGCATGCGCAAACAGGCGGTCATACCCGGGCGCTGGCAATCTTTTGCCGAGCTGAGCTACATCTTTATCGCCAACCTGTTGAAAGATACGGTTGGCCCCGCAGGACGGCCTTATTTCCCGTTTATTTTCACCATTTTCATGTTTGTGTTGTTTGGCAATTTACTGGGCATGATGCCTTACAGTTTCACCTTTACCAGCCATATCATTGTCACCCTCGCGCTGGCTTTGGTTGTCTTCATCGGTGTCACCATCATTGCCATCGTCAAACACAAAATGCATTTCCTGACATTTTTCATGCCCCCGGGCGTCAGTCTGTTTATGGCACCGTTGCTGGTACCCATTGAAATTATTTCCTATTTATCACGCCCCATCAGCCTGAGCGTGCGTTTGTTCGCCAATATGCTGGCCGGTCACACCTTGCTTAAGGTTTTTGCCGGCTTCGTGTTTGCCCTTGGCGTCTATGGCGTTGCCCCGTGGCTGTTTATTGTTGCCCTGACCGGGCTTGAATTTGTCATTGCTTTCCTGCAAGCCTTTGTGTTTGCCATTCTCACCTGTCTTTACCTCAATGACGCCTTGCATCTTCATTAAGTCACGTGTTCAGACAAACCGTTTAACCCTTATTTCAACGTAACCTACAAAAACTCAGAAAGGATTTTTTCCATGGAATTAGAAGCCGCAAAGCTTATCGGTGCAGGACTTGCTGTGATCGGTGTTATCGGTTCCGGTATCGGTATCGGAAATATTTTTGCTTCGTTCATTCAGGCCGTTGGCCGCAACCCTGCCGCCCAGGGCGCCGTTTTCCCGATGACCATGCTGGGCTTCGCTCTGGTTGAAGCCATCGCCTTGTTCGCGTTGGTTATCGCACTGGTTATCCTGTTTGGTTAATTGATGCAGAAACGGGACATTATCCCGTTTCTTAAGGACCCTATACCTGGGCTTCGGAGAGCGACAAACGGTTATGCGTTTTTAGTTGCTCTCCCGCTCTTCGGGAGAACAAACCTATGCCACAGCTTGATGTATCCACTTATGCCACACAGGTGTTCTGGCTCGCCATTACCTTTACCACACTTTTTATCATTATGTGGAAAGTGGCGATTCCCAAAATCATCAATGTGCTTGAAGCCCGGCAGGATAAAATCGACAGCCAACTGAACAGGGCGGAAACTCTGAAAAAAGAGGCCGAAGCCGCCATGGCCGCCTATGAAGCCTCCCTGACCGAAGCCCGGACCAAAGCCGCGGCAACCGTTACCGAAGCCGCGGCTAAAATTGCTGAATTGACCCACGACAGCGAAACCGAACTGGCACAAAGGCTGAATAAAAAACTCAGCGACAGCGAAAAAGCCATCGACAAGGCCAAAAACGACGCCTTGAAAGACATGCGGACTGTCGCTGTCGAAGTGGCCCAGTCGGCTACGGAAAAGCTGATTGGCGAAACCATTGATTCAGGCCTGGTCAACAAAGCCGTTGACGACGCTCTGAGTTAACAGAGGTTATTTGAGGAACGATGATGCTTAATCTTTTTGCAGACCCGACATTTGTTGTCGCAACCGCCTTTTTCGGTTTTTTTGCCCTGATAATCTATCTTAAGGTTCCGGGCATGATCGGCAAATCCCTGGACAGCCGGGCCGAAAAAATCAAAACCGAAATCGAACAGGCGGAAACGATTTGCAAAGAAGCGCAGGATTTGCTGAGCCAGTACCAGAAAAAACAGCGCGAAGCGGTCAAGGAAGCGGAAAGCATTGTCAAAAATGCCGAAGACGAAGCCGCCCGCATGATCGAAGAAGGTAAAAATCAGCTTGACGGTGCCTTGCAACGGCGCGAACAGGTTGCCGAACAACGGATCAAACAGGCAGAAACGGCAGCATTGGATGAAATCCGCGATGAAACAGCCCACATTGCCGTAATGGCCACGGAAACGATTTTACGGTCTCATCTGTCAACAAAACAATCAACGGCCCTGATCAACGATGCTATTGATCAACTGGATAAACAATTGCATTGATGATGCAGGAACGTGTCCCGCAGAATTGAATATTTTCAAAAGCCCGGTTTTATAACCGGGTTTTTTTGTACATTTTATCCGGAATGCGGCGGGTAATTATTAAAACAACATGACAGCACAACCAGTAGAGGATTTTTATCACAATAACACTTATGAATTATTAACCTAATTTACGTCAAATAAAGAGACATCCATTTAAATTATCAAACGGAGTGACGTTATGAGTTTAATTTTCAATGAGCTGTCTCTTGCCAAAACCATTCTTTCAACAGAGAAAAAAGTATATGACAAAGGCATGACCCTTTCTCTGGAGACCGATTTTCATGAATTCACACGTATTTCGCCAACATTGCCAAACCGTTCGGAAGTGACACCCATTTTCAATCCCAATCTGAGCATAATAAATGAACATAACGGATTTTGGATCAAAGGTGTAAATGCCGAAGGGGAAATAACCCACTTACAGGCCGTGCGTATGGAAAGGCTGGAAAATATATCCCTTTCACAGCATTTACAGCAATCACGGCATTTATATTGCACACCCAATATTGGTCTTGACCCGGACGCGTCGAAGTTTGATGAAGCGCCCTTTGCCCATGCCATCACAGGAACAGTCTGTTATCACGGCGAATTATGGATGTCGCCTTCACATGGCGGTTTACGCAGCAAAGGTCTGGCATCTCCTTTGGCACAAATGACCATGGCTATTACAATGTTGAAATGGGCCCCGGATTATATGTTTTGCTTAACCGTTCCCCGCATCATGAGAACAGGGTTTTCAGTACGTAACGGTTACCTGCATATGCACCCCAAAGGGATCAGATGGCGACTTGGCAGCCATGATCATACATCAATGACTCCGGCTATTGGTCACAACAGCAAAAGAAATTCACTGCCCGTAAACGAAAACAAACGTGACAACGAGCAAAAAGAATACTTTGATGAATGGTTATCCTGGATTGATTATCAGGAACTTAACCAGACTTTGGCATCGGGAGATGCTCTGTACTGATATATTGTGTTCGATCACATAAACAGAAAACCGATTCATTTCCGTTCGGTGCTGTGACTTTACCCAGCAGGCGTTGATACGACACCCAAACGGGTTCGTCTTGATCAAAGTGCATAAGGGCGCGGATATGATCCAAGCGGGGTTCTCCCGTTTCAAGAACATCTTCATAGGCCGCGCTCACCCGCCGATCATATTCCTGATTTCTTTCCGATAATGTTTTATCGGAAATCGCATCAATTGAATTTATAGACCAATTAGGGCCATAGACACGCGCCGATGTGGATTTGGAACCAATATAGGAGAAAGTTAACGGGGCGTCCGGGTTTTTTTTGCCGAACACCAGATTATGCGGTAAAAAATCTGCTAACTGCTTGTCACTGACTGAATCAAATCCATTTTTAATTGTCCGCAAAAAATCCGAGCCACGACGCAACAATTTTGTTTTTCTATTATTGTCTTCAGAGTCATGTGTCGAGATAAAAACTGTTTCCAGAGGAAAAGTATACTTGAGATTCTGTAATGATAAAATCCTGTACACAGCTTGCTGTGAATTAATATATTTTTCTGTTATCCACCCGCCAAAGAAAAAATTCAATATAATGGTTTTTGTCTTGGTGCCTTCCAGAAAATTCAAAACATCAGAAATCGTACGCAGATCAACGGTTTTAACATCCCAGCGGATGTGAACGGTACGACTGGTGATTTTTATGCGCGCCATATTCAAATACCTGAGCGCAATGTCCTGGTCTATCAGGCTGAGGCCAATAAAAGACGTCGTTTCATAGTGTGGGTCGTTATACACAGGGCGCCATTTGCAATCATCATCGATCCACCAGTCGCCTTCCAGATTGGCTGCACTGGAACGCAAAGCCGACATTGATGATTTTTTGTAAGACAGCATGACATTTCGTGTCATTCATAAACTCCAGCTCGTCCTCAAACGATGAAAACCCGGCCTTTATTCCGGTCCCATTCATCCATAATAATGGAAAAACCCTCAAGACAAGCATAAACACGACCGCACAAAAATTTCAACGGTTGATATTTTTTTTAATTACAAACTATCCTATATCCCGTTCACAAAGAATTGTTACTTATTTTTCAGCCGATAGTCTGTAATTATGGAATATTTAAACAAACAAGGAGGTTAAAGTGGGAAAAAATTTTAAAACAGCGGTCATCGCTGCCTTTTCGTTACTGATTGTTTTCAGCTTTATAGATCCGGTCGTTGCCGATGCCGTCAACCACAGAATAGTCATCCATGTTGATGAAAACGACCCGAAACGCATGAATCTGGCACTGAACAATGCGGAAAACCTGACCAATTATTATGAAAGCAAGGGCGAAAAGGTCCAGGTCGAAGTCGTCGCCTATGGCCCGGGGCTGAATATGTTCCGCCAGGATACGTCGCCGGTTAAAACCCGCATCGCCGCCATGAGCCTGAAACTGGACAATATTTCCTTTGCTGCCTGCAGTGTTACCAAAGGAAAAATGGAAGCCAAATCCGGCAAAAAAGTCAAAATCATTTCCGAAGCCCGCATGGTGCCATCCGGCGTGGTCCAGTTAATGACACGGCAGGAACAGGGCTGGTCCTATATACGCCCGTAATTTTTTTTATCGCAGATGACAAAACACAAGACCTCCTTCGGGAGGTCTTTTTCGTTGATCCTGCTTTACATTCACATATCCGCCCTATAGAACCGCATCAGACAATCACAAACGGCCCTTTGAAAGGCTGCCACCGGGTGATTGAACCAACCACAAAAAGATAATTTTATGACAACATTCGATGGCGTCCATAAAACGCTGGCCCTGGCATTGCATGACCGTGGCTATAAAAAACTGACCCCGGTCCAGCAGGATATGCTCAATCCGGAATTAACGGGCCGGGACATGCTGGTCTCCGCTGAAACCGGTTCCGGTAAAACCGTCGCTTTTGGTATCGCTCTGGCGGCATCCTTGCTGAAAAACAAAGACCGCTTTGATAAACCAACGTTGCCATTGGCGTTGATCGTTGCCCCGACCCGGGAGTTGGCATTACAGGTCCGCCGCGAACTGGACTGGTTATACAAACCGGCCGGGGCCGTGGTGATATCCTGTGTCGGCGGCATGGACGCCCGTGATGAACGGCGCGGGCTGGAACGGGGGGCGCATATCGTTGTCGGCACACCGGGACGGTTATGTGACCATATCAACAGATCGGCGTTTTATACATCGGGGTTGCGCGCCATTGTGCTGGATGAAGCCGATGAAATGCTTGATTTGGGGTTTCAGGACGATCTGGAATTTATTCTCGATGCCGCCCCTGAAAACCGGCAAACGTTGATGTTTTCGGCAACGGTACCCAAAGCCATCGCCACGCTGGCCAAACGCTATCAGAAAAATGCCGTTCGCGTCGTTGCATCGCAACCGCAAAAACAGCACCTTGATATCGAATACCGGGCTTTAATGACCCATCCAAAGGATCAGGAAAACGCCATCATCAATGTGCTCAGGTACTATGACGCCGCCAACGCCATTGTCTTTTGCAAAACCCGACTGATGGTCAATCATTTGACGGCGCGGTTCAACAACCGTGGATTTTCCGTGGTCGCATTGTCCGGTGAACTGAGCCAGAACGAGCGCAGCCACGCCTTGCAAGCCATGCGCGATGGCCGTGCCAGGGTCTGTATCGCAACCGATGTCGCCGCACGCGGTATTGATTTGCCGAAACTTGAACTGGTCATCCACGCCGATTTGCCAAGGAACACGGAATCTTTATTACACCGCAGCGGTCGCACCGGGCGCGCCGGACGAAAAGGTGTCAGCGTTTTAATCGTGCCGTTCAAAGCCAGAAACCGTACCGGGCGCCTGCTTGAAAACGCATCGGTCAAAGCCACTTGGGCCAAGCCGCCAGCGCCTGAAGAAATTATTGAACGCGATCATCAACGTTTACTGTCAGACCCAATGCTGACCAATCCGGTCAATGATCAGGAAACGGCATTCGCCCGACAGCTTTTGCAACGCCACAGCCCAACAGAAATCGCCGCCGCCTTCATCCGTCTTTATCAGAGCGGTCAATCGGCGCCTGAAGATTTAATCGATGTATCCGACCATGACCGGCGACCACGGGATAAAAAACGCAAATTTGCCAAATCCAAAGACAAATTCAAAGACGGGGCCAGGAGCAAAGCCAAACAAAAAACAAAACCGCAATTGTCAAATGATGACAACCGGGAACGGTCCTATGATGACTGGAACCCGGGCGCCGACACGGACAATTCAAATACAGGAAAAAAACGTTTTAAAGGCGGGAAAAAATTCCAGAGCAAGAAATTCAAAAACAAGGACCCGTTTCAGACACCCCGGTTTTCAAAAGCAGACGATGCGGACAGTGACAAACCCCGCGGTAAAAAAACAAAACAAAAAGGCGACAAAATAAAAAAAACCAAAACCGGAATCAAAGGCAAGGGCAGCAAAAGCGGCAACACGCCGTTAAAACGCAAACGGGCGAAAACCCAGACTGATTAAATTCAGAAAAAATTTCCAGGTCCCCCCCGAGGCCTGGAATTTTCTTAGTCGTTTTTAACAATGCACGCTATCGAATGAACACAGGGAACCGCATCCATTCCATTTCAGGCGCATCCCGGGGGCCTTAGCTGGCTTTGGCGTAGGACCGGATCAGGCGTAAAAAATGATTTTTAACATCATCATCGGCCAGATTGTCAATTTCACGGGCCAATTTGATGGCGCGTGTACTGAGCGGGCCCTGTTCCGGTTTGTTGCCGGATAAACCATCAAAGAAATAGCTGACCGGTACCGTTAACACGGTACAAATATCCCAAAGCCGACTGGAACCGATACGATTGGTTCCTTTTTCATATTTTTGTACTTGCTGGAAACTGACGCCCAAGGCATTGCCAAGTTCGGTTTGGCTCATACCCTTGGCAAGGCGGGCTTCACGAAGTTTTTGTCCAACATGAACATCCGTAATGTGTGGCATGTCGCATCCTTTCAATCACATGATCAAAATTAATTACAGACCTATAAGGCAATTCGCCTGCAACCATTCACTACACTTCAAACTATAGCCCGATTTTTGACAAAATTACAGCATTAAGTCGTTTTCGGTAATAACCGGGCTACAACAGTCATGTGGTGTGTCGATTTAATAATTCAAGCCATTGTTGTTCCGAAAGAATGGAAATTTTAAATTTTTCCGCTTTTTTAAGCTTTGATCCGGCATTGGCCCCGGCAACAACCATATCCGTTTTCGCCGACACGGAACCCGATACTCTGGCTCCTAATTGCTCGGCCCTTTGCTTGGCTTCGGCGCGGCTCATATGTTCCATGGTTCCTGTGAAAACCAGCGTTTTTCCGGCGATTTCCGAACCTTCGCTGTCGACGTCCGGATGATCGACAATGTTCAGACAAGCCACCAGACCGGCAACAATGGCGATGTTTTGCCTATCCGTTACGAACCCTGTCAAGGCATCGGCTACGGCCGGTCCGATGCCGTCGATATTGACCAGTTCCTGATAGGCCTCGCTGTCCGGACCCGCGGATCCCTGAATAAGCTTATTCATCAAATGCGAGTAATTTTTATAATTCCTGGCCAACAACCCGGCATTGGCAGCACCGACATGTCTTATGCCCAAGGCATAAATCAGGACCGATAATTCTACCGTTTTTCTGGCTTCGATGGCTTGCAACAGTTTATCAACGGATTTTTCCTTCCAGCCTTCGCGGCCTAGAAAATCGTTACGCCGCTCAACAAGTTTGAAAATATCCGCCGGGAATTTTATCAGGCCATCTTTGTAAAACTCTTCAATATGCTTGGCACCCAGCCCGTCGATATCAAAAGCCCCTTTTGAGACAAAATGTTTCAGCCGTTCAACGGCTTGTGCCCGGCAATGCAGCCCGCCCTGACAACGGCGCACGGCTTCGCCGTCATCGCGTTTTGTCGGACTTCCGCAAACCGGACAATGTTCGGGCATGACAAATTTTTCAAACGTACCCTGTCGTTTTTCAGTCAACACCCGCACCACTTGCGGGATCACATCCCCGGCGCGTTTAATAATGACCCGGTCATATTTACGGATGTCTTTACGGTCTATTTCGTCTTCGTTATGCAGGCTGGCGCGGGATACCAACACCCCGCCAACGGTTACCGGTTTTAAAACCGCCACCGGCGTCAACGCCCCGGTGCGGCCAACCTGAATAATGATATCCTCGATTTCCGTCTCCGCCGTTTCCGCCTGGAATTTGTGGGCAATGGCCCAGCGTGGCGCACGGCTGACAAAACCCAGCCGTTTTTGCAGATCAAAACTGTTCACTTTATATACCATGCCGTCAATATCATAGTCCAGATCGGCCCGGGCCTGTTCGACGTCGGCATACAAATCCAGCAATTCGTCAACCGTGCGGCACTGTCTGGTCCACGGGTTGACCGGGAAACCCCAGTCTTTGAATTGCCGGTAAAGCTGCCACTGGCTATCGGCGAAATCTTTGGACACATAACCGACGGCATATACGAAACAGGATAATGGCCGGGATTTTGTAATCGACGCATCCAACTGGCGCAGACTTCCGGCGGCGGCGTTTCTGGGGTTCGAGAACAGCTTTTCTCCGTTTTCCGCCTGTCGTTCGTTCAAGGCCAGAAAATCCGCTTTGGACATATAAACTTCGCCCCGGATTTCAATCACATCCGGAACGCTTCCCGAAATGGTTTTCGGCAAATCACTGACTTCCATCAAATTGGCGGTAATGTTTTCGCCGACCTTGCCGTCACCACGGGTCGCGCCCAGTTCAAGTTTGCCGTTATTATAGGTCGCGGAAAATGACAGGCCGTCGATTTTAGGCTCGGCCACCATGTCGATTTCTTCATCCGTCCCCAGCCCCAAAAACCGTTTGATGCGGTTGATGAAATCTTCGACATCGTCACGGTTAAAGGCGTTCCCCAGCGACAGCATGGCCATTTTGTGGGTGACTTTGGAAAACCCCGGTTTTATTTCGGCCCCCACCTGTTTCGACGGGCTGTCGGGGCGCACCAAATCGGGAAACCTGAGTTCAATTGCCTGATTGCGGCGCATGAGCGCATCAAATTCGGCATCGGTAATGGCGGGCTGGTCCAGTTGGTGATAGGCCCGGTTATGGGCGGCAATTTCAGCGGCCAGAAGTTTCAATTCAACCACCGCGTCCAGCGGCGTCAACTGATCCGGCGGAATGTGGCGCAAATCATTCATGACCGGTTAACCCGCCAGCAAACGGTTGGCAGCGGCGCGGGCTTCGTCTGTGATATGATTTCCGGCCAGCATGCGGGCAATTTCTTCGCACCGTTGCCCCGCCTGCAAAACCTTGACATCGGTGCTGACATGGGCGTTTTTGGCCGATTTGCTGATATTCATATGATGTTGCCCGACAGCGGCCACCTGCGGAGAATGGGTCACCACCAACACTTGCGCCGTTTCACCAAGCGTTGACAGCCGCGCCCCGACGGCGCTGGCAACGGCACCGCCGATACCGGCATCGACTTCGTCAAACACCAGGGTTGGCATATCATCGGCCTCGGCCAGCACGGCTTTCAATGCCAGCATGAACCGCGCCATTTCTCCGCCGGATGCGATTTTATGAATCGGTCCGGGACTGGAACCGGGATTGGTCTGAACCTGAAACCGGATCCGTTGTTGCCCGGTTTCATTCCAGTTGTCTTCTTCCAGTTCATCTATCGTGACAAAAAACCGGGCGCCCCCCAATTTTAAAGCGTCCAGTTCTTTATCAACGGCCTTGGCCAGAATTTCGCCGTCCCGTTTTCTCAAATCCGCCAGTTTCCGGGACGCCGAGATAAACCGGTTGCGTGCAGCTTGCTCGGCTTCGGTCAATTCCTGCAGCCGGGCGTCGCTGTTGCTGACGGCATCGAGCCTTGTTAGCATATCGGCCCGGACCCGGGCCAGACCGTCGACCTGACAGCGGTGTTTGCGGGCCAATGCCCGAAGCGCGAACAACCGTTCTTCGGCATCTTCCAGCGTGCCCGGATCCATATCCAGATCATCGCTGAAACGGGCCAGTAAGTTCATCCCTTCGGCCATTTCTTCGGCCGCCCGGTCAAACGCTTTAATCGCCGGATCAAGCTTGCCGTCGGCTTTATCCGCCACCCGTTCCAATTCCTGTATGGCGTTTAAAAGTTTATCTTCACCCTGACGGTGACCGCTGATCAGGGACCCGGCCTTGGTCGCGGCTTCGGCCAGTTTTTCGGCAAAGATCATCTGTTGGCGTTTCTCCGCCAACAGGGTTTCTTCACCGGCGACCGGGGCCAGTTGATCGAGCTCGGCTATAGCGTGGCGCAAATAATCCTGATCTTCGGCAGCGGCTTGCATGTCTTGCAGCAACCGCGCCCGCTCGGCCTCAATGTTGCGCCAGTGATGAAACGCATCAGCCGTCGATTTCACATCCCCATGATGGCCGCCAAAGGCATCCAGCAAGCCTAAATGCATGGACGGGTTCAACAAACGCTGGCTTTCGAACTGGCCGTGAATTTCAACCAGTTCCTGTCCGACAGATTTCAATAAAGACACGCTGACCGCCTGATCATTGATAAAGGCTTTGGATTTTCCGTCCGCATTCAAAACCCGTCTCAATACCAAAACGCCCGCCTCGTCCCGTTCGATTTCCTGCTCATCAAGGTAAGAAAACAGCTTGTGTTCTTTGGCCATTTCAAAGCGCGCGGAAACGACCGCTTTGTCACATCCCGCCCGGACAAGCCGGGCTTCGGCCCGCTCGCCCAGCGCCAATCCCAGCGCATCCAGCAATATCGATTTCCCGGCCCCGGTTTCGCCGGTTAAAACAGACAGATTTTCAGCAAAGGACAGCTCCAGACGTTCAATCAAAACAACATTCCGGATCGATAGACTTTCAAGCATATGTTTAAAAAACTTTCCGTCTTACCAAACTTTATACCACGGTTCTTTTTTCGATTTACGTTTGAATTCTTTGCCGCCCAGCATTTTGTAACTGTCCACATACCATTCGCTGTCGGGAAAGTTATAGCCCAAAACAGACGCCGTTTTACGGGCCTCGTCAAAGACGCCCAAAGCCAGATAGGCCTCGGTTAACCGGTGCAGGGCTTCGGGCACATGGGTTGTGGTCTGGTAATTGTCGATCACGGTTTTGAAACGGTTGATGGCTGCCAGATATTGACGTTGTTTGAGATAATAGCGTCCGATTTCCATTTCCTTGCCGGCCAGATGGTCATAGGTCAAATCGATTTTGATCTTGGCATCTTTGGCGTACTGGCTGTTCGGAAACCGGGTGATCAATTCCTGAAATGTTTTCAGGGCCAATTCGGTCATCAACTGATCACGCGCCACATCGGAAATCTGTTCGTAATAGGCCAGACCTTTCAGATAATAGGCATAAGGGATGTCACTGTTTGATGGGTGAAGCTGTATATAGCGGTCAAGCCCGATAATGGCGTCATCATAGCGGCTGGCCTGATAATAGGCATAGGCGGACATCAATTGCGCCTTGGTCGCCCACACCGAATAGGGATGCTGGCGTTCGACTTCGTCAAATTTATCCGTAGCATCCCCGTAATCCTTGGCCTGCAGGCTGTTCATGGCTTCGTTATAAAGCTGGTCAACGGGGCGTTCCACATAGGCCTTTTTTTTCTGCGCACAGGCGCTCAGCAAAACCATCAGGGCAACAACCGCTATTCGTCCTGAAATTTTTAATTTTCCGGAAATTTTCATGATCAAAATTCAATCAGACTTTCAAAACCAACATAGTTGAATATATAACGGGACTACAGACTATCCATAAAATTTATGACCATATCAAGGCACACCCTTCAACACCCATCACCCCGGGCGAGACAGAGAATCGCCACAGCACAACAATTAACAGATTTTGATTTGAAGAAAAAGAACTGATATCCCGCACCGCCAACGGCGGGTACGGAAGCCATCAGACGGCGACGGCGTTTTCTGCCTGAATCCCGCCATCGATGGCCATTTTCATGTCATCACCGCGAATTTCGTCATAGCACCAGGCGTCATCATCGGCAAACAAGGCCCGCAACAGGGCATTATTCAGCGCATGCCCGGAACGTGACGCCCGGTAGCGACCAAACAGAACGCCGCCGGCCATATACAAATCACCAACCGCATCGAGAATTTTATGGCGAACGAATTCGTCGTCATAGCGCAGGCCGTCTTCGTTCATGATGGTGTCGCCGTTAACAACAATGGCGTTATCGAGCGAGCCGCCCTTGGCCAGCCCGGCCTGTTGCATGGCTTCGACCTCGTGCAGGAAACCAAAGGTCCGCGCCCGCGACAATTCTTTGCAGAACGAGCCGTTGACCAGACCGATTTTCATGGATTGCGCCGACACCGCGTTATTGCCGAAATCAATATCAAATTCCAGCGACAATTGATCGGCCGGCAACAAACAGGCTTCGCTATCGCCGGATTTGACATGGACCGGTTTCAGAATACGGATCACCCGGCGCGGGCTGTCCTGATTAACAAGTCCGGCACATTCGATCAAAAACACAAAAGGCTGGCTGCTGCCATCCATGATCGGAACTTCGTCCCCGGTGATTTCAATCAGCAAATTATCGACGCCGCATCCGGCCAACGCGGCCATCAAATGTTCAACCGTGGAAACCTGATCGCCATTTTCATTGGCAATGGTGGTGCACAGGCGGCATTCGCTGACATTTTTCCAGGTGGCCGGGATCAACGGTTGTCCGGGCAAATCCATGCGTTTGAAAACGATACCGTGATCAACAGCGGCGGGACGCAATGTCACTGAGACACCGGAACCGGAATGCAACGCAACCCCGTCAAAACACATATCCGTTTTCAAAGTCCGTTGCATGATGACGGGCTTGTCATCCTTGCCTGAAAATTCCACTTCGCTTTGCAAAACGGTCTGGTTAGCTGAACCCATATTTAAAAAAACCTGTATCAATCCGGTAAACGTAAAAAATCAAACCCCAAACGGGAGGCCTCCAAAACGTCAGATACCAAATTACAAATACCCCGTAATTTGATCTTGCAATTTGATCCTGTTGATCTTGCAATCTCATCCTGTTGATCTTGCAATCTCATCCTGTTGATCTTGCAATTTCATCCTGGCTCCCGATCTTGTTCTAACAACTCACCGGGAGCCAGACAAATCACTCTTTGTTTCCGAATGTTACCTTATAGATCATAGGCTTATTAAGTTTCCCTTAATTGGCCTGACGGCGTAAAAAGGCCGGAATATCAAGCATATCCTCGGCCACGTCGCTGTCTTTGAGGCGGTCATCGGGATCAAGTCCACCCAAATGCGGCTCAAGCCGGGCATCCTTGATTTCGGACGGACTTTCCGGGGCGGCGTCAATGAACGAATCGGTTGTCGTCTGTTCCGGGTTTTCACCTTCGCTTCTGACTTTGAACGGCATCACGCTGGCCATTTTCGAGCTTTCGCCGGGCGCAGCCGCAGGGCTGCTTTTGCGCAAACCGACAACCCGTTCAAACAGGCTTGGTTTTTGCACTTTAACCGGTTCTGCCTGTTCCGTTTCTTTCACCGGGGCCGCACCGTTAAGCATATCGGCAGCGGCAAAGGCATCAGGCCCGGGATCAGCTGTATTCGCCGTTGTTACAGACGGTTTCGGAATAAACGCATCGCTTTGTCCCAGTGCCGGGGCACCGTCCGGAGCCGTTCCGGTGTGGCTGTCGGGCACAACTTCGGCGTTGATACGGTCCCCGTCAGCCGTTTCGGCTTCTGTTTCTGTAACTTCTGCTGTTTCGGCCGTTTCTGTGGCATCTGCTGTTTCTGCCGTTTCCGGGGCTTCACCTTTCAGCACATCATCCAGCAAGTCAGCGCCGGGCAGGATATCGTCCTGATTTTCAGCCGTGTCCGTGACCGGATCAGCGTCTTCGACCTGTTGATCCAGCGTTGCCGCCAATTCACCGATTTCACGAATAACGGGGCTGGCAACGGGGCTGGACGCAGTCACCGTTTCCGGTTTGAGCGCCGTCAACCGGTCATCCATTTTCAACATTGTCGGGCGCGGCTGGCGGGCTTGGTCGGCATCAATACCCGTCGCTACCACCGACACCCGCATGGTGCCGTTCATGGTTTCATCAAAAGCCGAACCGATAATGATATAGGCGTCTTCATCGACTTCATCGCGGACCCGGTTGGCGGCTTCGTCAACTTCGAACAGGGTAATGTCCTGACCGCCGGTAATATTGATCAGAACCCCTTTGGCCCCTTGCATGGAACTGTCATCCAGCAATGGATTGGCAATGGCCGCTTCGGCAGCATCCAGCGCCCGGCGCTCGCCTTCGGCTTCGCCCGTTCCCATCATGGCTTTGCCCATTTCGCTCATAACCGAACGGATATCGGCAAAATCAAGGTTGATCAAACCCGGCATCACCATCAAATCGGTTACGCCACGAACCCCGCTTTTGAGCACGTCATCGGCCATTTTGAAAGCATCGGCAAAAGTGGTATTTTCATTGGCGATACGGAACAGGTTCTGGTTGGGAATGATAAGCAAGGTATCAACGTGTTGTTCCAGTTCGCGAATGCCTTCTTCGGCCAGGCGCATACGGTGCGAACCTTCGAACTGAAACGGCTTGGTAACCACGCCGACGGTCAAAATACCCAGTTCCTTGGCCGTTCGGGCAACAACCGGGGCGGCCCCGGTACCGGTTCCACCACCCATGCCGGCGGCGATGAAAGCCATGTGCGAGCCTTGCAATTCTGCAATGATATGATCCATCGCTTCTTCGGCGGCGGCCTGACCCACATCGGGACGGGACCCGGCTCCCAGACCGGACGTCAATGTTCCGCCCAGTTGAACCCGGCGTTCGGCTTTCGATTGTCCAAGCGCTTGCGCATCGGTGTTACAGACAACGAATTCAACGCCACCCAATTCGGAATTGATCATATTGTTGATGGCATTGCCACCTGCGCCGCCAACACCGACGACGGTGATTTTCGGGTTTAAATCGATAGCTTCGGGTGTTTGCGGAACGGTCAGATTGATGCTCATAATCGTACTCCTTGTTTAGATGTGATCATAAAATTTTTGAAAGTACCGGCTGAAACCGGTGCGTCTTTGCTTGAATGCCGCATAAAGCCTGCGGTCTTGGCGGGTAGGTAAAACCCAAAATCAGGAAACATTTAAAAATTCTCCCTTATCCATTGTCTGATATGGCCAAAACGCCCGGACGGCGGTTTGATGCGGGTTTCGGCGTCTGATGAAATCTCTTTCCTGCCGGAAAAAGCGTAATGCAACATCCCGGCGGCGGTGGCAAAGGACGGCCCGGACGCGGCTTCGGGCAAGCCGTGAAGCCCCCGGACCCGGGCCACGCGCACCTGTTTGCCAAGGATGCGTCCGGCCAGTTCCGGCAATCCCGACAATTGGCTGGCTCCACCCGTCAGCACCACCCGGCGTCCGGCCACATCGGCGAACCCGGCCTGTTCAAGACGCCCGTTCACCAATTCAAAGGTTTCTTCGAGGCGCGGCTTGATGATGCTGACCAGCATCGAACGCGGCACCTGATGGGCTTCGCCCATATTTTCTTCACCGACCAGCGGCACATGCAGAACTTCACTGTCATCACGAGCCGACGGCATGGCGTTACCGTAAAGCGTTTTCATGCGTTCGGCGTATTCCAGCGGCGCCGACAGGCCACGGGCGATGTCGCGGGTGACGTGTTCGCCACCAACCTGAATTTGATCGGTGTGGACCAGTTCACCATCGAAATAGACCGCAATCGTTGTCGTGCCGCCGCCCAGATCGATACAGGTGACGCCCATCTGTTTTTCATCATCAACCAGGGTTGCCAATGACGAGGCATAAGGCGTCGAAACTTTTTGCGAGATTCCCAGATGACAGCGTTGAATGGTGGTTTCCAGATTCCTGAGCGGGGCGCTTTTGGCGCTGATAACATGCATATTGACGCCAAGCCGTTCACCGAACATACCGCGCGGATCATTGACCCCGCGGCTGCCGTCAACGGTATAGCCGACCGGGATGCGGTGAATATATTCGCAATCGCTGATCAGTTCCTTGTCGAGCACACCCGGGTCCAGCACACGGCGCAAATCTGTATCCCCGATTTCATGGCCGCCCAAAGACACGTCATAGGCAATCAGCCGGGATTTGGCTTTGGCGCAACTGACATTGACGAGTACGTCCTTGATGTTGTCACCGGCCATCTGTTCGGCGGCTTCGACGGTGGCGCGGATGGCCTGTTCGGCGTTGTCCATAT
>Ga0316207_10001440_pt1 | contig 29195 bp, 22 predicted proteins | sample 6weekpyrite_MG_FD_204943 | JGI IMG/M metagenome (GOLD analysis project Ga0316207, IMG submission 204943) | Microbial mat bacterial communities from mineral coupon in-situ incubated in ocean water Damariscotta River, Maine, United States -... | ecosystem: Environmental > Aquatic > Marine >...
ACTCAGATGGCAATTGCGGCTATGATCCCAAATGTCGTGAATCTTATATTGCATAATAATGGATTAACGAATATTTCCAGCTTAGTTAACATGTCACAATTAACGGATATTGAAGTCTCAGCGAATCCAAATGTTCAATTACCCACAAATGGCGACGCGTGGACCCAGTTAAGTAATTTACGGAATTTGAATATCACTGAAAATCGAATTACCGATTTAAGCTCGATCACAGGTTCTGGCTTACCGAATCTACAAACGTTAAACGCCTCTAACCAAGGTGGCACATTAAATAGATTACCAAGCAATTGGAATTTACCCGGATTAACCACATTGGATGTGTCTAGAAATGACATTGTCGACATTCCCGATTTACAAAACTTAACACGTTTACAATTGTTGAATTTGAGTAACAATGTCATTTTCAGTGGTGTGCTTGATTTATTGTATTTACCCAACATTACCTTAATCGATCTCAATAACACGTCTGTGTATTGCGTCGATGCAGAAGCATTGGATTGGGAGCTCGATGGCCTATTAGATGGGACGAATGGCATTGTACGTTATAACGGGTGTACCTCTTTAAAACCTCTTTCACAATTGGAATTGCCTGATCAAGCGCTTCTAGATTGTGTATTCGACTCTGATGACTCACTGAGTTACGTCGAAGATGTGACAGATATATTTTGTTTACCTATTAATTTACCTATAAATTCCCTGGATGGCATTAGCGTACTACGAAACTTAAGCGATGCAACTTTTTGGCAACATTCCTTTGTCGACGCAACACCCATGGCAGGATTAAACAATCTAACAACATTGTTTTTGGTTGATTATAGTGGATTTGATGTTAATACCTTATCAAATCTACAGTATATACAATATTTGGATATTGAAATTGAGGGATTAACTAATTTTGACTTTATACAAGGTATGCCAGAGTTACTGGAATTAACTGCACCGTTAAATTTCCCAGTGGATATTTCTGGCATCAGTTCAGCGGAAAATTTAACGTGGCTAGATTTGTCAGATAATTTGATAACTGAAGAAATGCTAGCGGACATTTCTGGAATGAGTAATTTGTCCTATTTAGACTTATCAACTAACGATATCGCTTCGCTGGATTATCTTACCAACTTGCCCAACTTGCTCGATTTAGTGGTAGATAATAATCCTATGAATACATTGAATCTAGATTCGGGATTAACAAGTTTAAACCAATTGATTGCCAATGATAATCAAATCACACAATTGAGTGGATTTGATTTAGTTAATACAATCACTGATTTGAATATTTCTAATAATCAAATACAAGATATCACCCAACTTTCTAATTTAACCTCACTATTTCGATTGTCCGCCGAGAATAATCGAATTGAAGATGTCTCAGCTTTGGCACAAATAACAAGCTTGGATTCCGTTAGTTTGCGAGATAACTTTATTAGTGATGCCTCACCGTTTGCCAATGCCAGTTCAGGAATACAACGCTTGTATTTGGATAATAATGCAATCACAAACAACGTGTTTGAATTGAACAGTATTCCCAACCCAAAATTGATGACGTTTTATAATAATGTCAATTTGCCCTGCGGTGATATTGAAGGATTAGATGAAATCATTGATTCCTTTGATGGTCCATCCACCGGAATCGTTAGGTGGGACACCTGCACCGATAATGTATTTTCTTGGGAGAGTGATTATCTTGCTTCGTACCTGATGAATGGTGATTTAAACGATAGCAAACAAGTGAGTGAAGCGTTAGATGTCGGAAACATTATTATTTATAATCCTGAACGAACCGCATTATTTCTTGACGGTAACTATTGTGACAATGTTCGATGTGGCTCCGGTTATTATGCTCATGCTTATATACCCAGGCTAATTCCAGACAACTTCACTGTTTACACTGAATTTAATGCTTCGGATTTTGATGGAAAGCACACCTCAATTATCAATGGTGGTTTTGACATTCAGTGGTTTGGATTGAGTGTCAACAATGGGAATCTTGTATTGAGTTTTAATGAAAGAAATTTTACTTATCTATTTCCAACAACTCAATTGAGGCCAAGAGCTTGGCATAAAGTCATGGTTTCCGTTGATAAAAGTAATAGTATTGTACACGTTATGCTGGACGGTAGATTATTGCGTCCAGTTGACATAACGGGGGTTCGATTTAATCCAATCGGAAGCACAATATCTGAAAGTGATAAAATGTTTAGCTATACGTATCACCGCAATCAAGAAACGTTTTTTGGTTTGATTGATAACTTAACTGTTTTTCGACGAGCGTTGTCACCCAATGAAATGCGTGCATACGATTCGGTAAACAATTAGTGATTTTTAAATTGATTTAAGTAGGTAAAGCGCAAATAGCCCTTCATCTGCTAACCAATATTCGACTGGAGCAAGATTGGCACTCTCTGCCAATGAGAGAAATTCATCGGGCAAATATTTATACGAATTTTCAGTGTGCACCGATTCTCCTACTTTGAAATGAAAATCGTGTTCATTTATACGTAATTTATGATCGCATGAACTCACCAAATGCATTTCAACTCGGCCTTCCGTATTATTATAAAATGCGTGATGGTCAAAATTATCCATTTCGATCTCTGCATTTAATTCATTTTGAATTCGATGTAATAGATTTAAATTAAATTCAGCGGTAACGCCGGCTTCATCATTGTAGGCTGCATTTAAAATTTTATTCTGTTTTTTCGTATCGACACCAATAAGTAGCATGCCATCATCTTCCAGAGTTTGTCTCACCATTGATAAAAAAGCCAATGCATCTGATTTATTAAAGTTTCCTAAACTAGAGCCTGGAAAAAAAACCAGGCGAGGGGAGTTTCCTAATATGTTAGGCAAAGGCATTGAGTGAGTAAAATCGACACAAGTCGCGTGAATGTTTAACCAAGGATACTCGTTAGCGAGATTTTCACTTGCCTCCCGTAAATATTCTTCTGAAATATCCATGGGGACATATGCACTTGGTTTGATATTATTTAATAGCAACCGAATCTTAGATAAATTACCCGCACCAGGTTCAATAACAACACGGCCATTTCCAACATGATTTGCCAAAGTTTCACGACATTTTAATAACAATTCATGCTCTACATTCGGTAAATAATATTCTGGCTGATCACAAATTTTATCGAATAAATGAGATCCACGTTTATCGTAAAAAAACTTTGGCGGAATGCTCTTATTGGATTTTGAAAAACCCTTAACCACAGCATCGTACAAACTGAGTTCTTGTGGTTTATAATCATGAAAAGTGATTTGTGAATTCAAAGTATTTCCTCTACAAATTATCAGCTAATCGAATCCCAGCAAATTGCCATCGATTATGTGGATAGAAAAAATTGCGGTAGGTTGAACGAATATGGTTTTGTGACGTAACACAAGATCCACCTCGTAATGTCATTTGGTTGCACATGAATTTGCCATTATATTCTCCCATGGAACCAGCTAGTGGTTTAAAGTTGGGGTAAGGAGAATAGGGACTGCCGGTCCATTGCCAAAGATCACCATAAGTATGAGGGTTACTTACTTTTGGGTGTAAAATGGTTAAATCCAAAAAGTTGCCCTCAACAGGCGCATTCGATAATTGATTTTCCAATTCTGCTTCACTGGCTAAACGTTTACCTGCCCACCTTGCGTATGCATCCGCCTCATAAAAACTGATATGTGACACAGGCTCATAAGGATCCAGATTTTTCATTCCCGCTAATGTGAAAATGGACCAATCATTTTCTTGTTTTTCCCAATATAAAGGATAATCCCATTTTTCCTGCTGAATATGATACCAGCCGTCTGCAAGCCAAAATTCAGCGCGTGAATATCCATTGTCTTGTATGAATTCAAGGTATTCACTGTTATTGATAAGTCTCGTTGAGAGAGAGTGGTCTGATATTAGCGCTTTGTGTCTTGGTGTTTCATTGTCAAAACAAAATGTATTTGCATCAGAACCCATTTCTATTATACCGCCGGATTGCTCTATCCACTGTAATTCTTCAAACGTTGACGGCTGGATTTTTATTTTTTTAATGTAAGCAGGTCGTAACGGGTTGTTAAAGAAATTATGTTTGATGTCCATTAACAATAATTCTTGGTGTTGTTGCTCGTGATTTAACCCGAGAGTCACGCGAAATTCGAATTCCTGCCAAACATCTTCGTTAATCGTTTCGATTAATTCTTGCATATGTGAATCGACGTAGGATCGATACGATAAAACGTCCTCTAAAGTGGGTCTTGATAACAATCCTCGTTTTGCTCTGGGTTGCATACTGCCAACAGTTTCATAATAGGAATTAAACAAATACGCAAATTGAGGATGAAAAACGCGATAGTGAGAGGAATATTGCGATAATACAAATGTTTCAAAAAACCAACTAACATGGGCGATATGCCATTTTGGCGGACTAGTTTCAACAATGGATTGAATTTGGAAATCATCAAGCTCGAGACGGGAACAAATACTTTCCGTGTCCTTCCTGATGTCGCCATAGATCAAGCTGAGATTATGCTTCTTTAGCTGAATATCATTCGACATTAGCTATCCTTGGTAATGCAAAAAAACGCATTCTACAATAAAATTTGTTTGTAACAAAATAACGTGAAGACAATAAGGTCAGATTTTAGAATCATGGTTCCTTGAACAATAAATCTCGAGCCAATATCACTTATGGAAATTTCATGATTTTCAATATAAAATATATAGTTATGAGGTCTTATTAATCATGTTTCTGGATTGAGATTGAGTCCCGCAGTCAAACTGGCGCTTATTGAATTTACGAGACATAAGGATGGTGATGGTTTAAGTTCGAGATAAAACGAAAAATAAAAGCACTCGGCATAAACAATGTTGTTATCAATTGTCCCGAAAGAATTTGCATACCTCAAATTAGGACCGTTGGCAGCAGGGACGCTGCCTTCGAGCGTATAGGGATATATTCACAGCGAGTCAAAATTTGAGGTATGCAAATTCTTTCGGGACAATTGATAGTTCATGCATATCATGAAATGGGCTATTAAAAAAACGAATATTTTAATCGAAAATAGGATTGTAAACGTAAGTTATTGCGCGAGTTCTTTTAACGTCATATCAAAATATTTCTGATAACTACCATCTTTTTTTAATGAGATTAGTGCTTGTGATAGTGACGGAACCAATTTTTCATGTTTTTTGTGTAAATAAATATACATGTTTTTAACCGCAAGCGATGGATTTAATTTTTTAACTTTGGTGATGCCAAATTCCCTTAACTTTAACAATCCACCCCATAATTCGTAAACGATAACTTCAGTTCGGCGATTTTTAAGCAACGTGAAAAGTTGATTTGAGTTTCGTACTTTTATGACACCTTTATATTTTAAATGGTTCTCCAAAATTTTCCAGCCGTTTATGTAGGCAACGGAATGAGACTCAAGACTATTCCAACCGTTGTCTAATTCAATTTCTTTTGCACTAAATGCAACAAATTCCCAATCCATGATTTTTTCCGGTACACGAATCAAATTGGGATATTTTGTCTCCATGCCATAAATGCGACTCATTTCCCCATCTTCTATTCCGAGGTTGGCGTTTTTTAATCCTCTTTCGGCGGGTAATTGCACTGTTTTTAATTCAATATTGATACGTTTAAAGGCTTCTTTACTGACAAGGTCCATAAATCCTGTCATTTCTGGCGTATTCAAAGGCGGCTGTCCTGTTGTGTTTAATCGTATAGTCGGCGCAGCTATACTAAAATTAACCAATGTGATACCGCTCAGTAAATATAGTGACAATATTTTAAACATGTTTCTCTTTTAAATTGCGATGTATCGATGTATTAAGGATAGTATAGGAAACTATAAAAAAATCGCTAGATTATGAATTTCAAATAATTCTAGAAACAGCAGTTGAAAACGATTTTCATAAAAAAAGGGCAAGTAAGCTTGCCCTTTTTAATCACAATTTTTTAAAATAGATTAATTTTTAAATCGTCTAACCGCCCTAACAAACTGTCTTGAAGATTTAATTAAAGAAGGTTTGCCGCCATTGTCAAATCTAACGGTCATTGAAAAATTGAGATCGCCAGTTCGGGTACTTGTCCAGTAAAAAGTGGAATTATTTGCAGTGACTGGCAAGAATAGATCGTCAATTACGCAAGGCGCTACATCACATAAACCACCAGTGATTATTCTGAGTTCTGCCAGTGTTGGCAACCGCCAATCAGAGTAACCACCGAGTCCTTCTCCTGTATCAGCGTTACAATTTCTCAGGCAGTTGGTTCTATCAAGAAAGTCAGTTGTTATTGTCCCATTGGCATAAAGAGATTGATCTGTGCTCCAGGAATACCGATTATCGACATCGCGTGGATTACTGAGATCTTCTACATTGTCTGCACTATTTTTCTTCTCCCACATGAGGCCAGTGTCATTATCGGAAATGGTACCATCTCCGTTATCCACAAACCGGTTAGGTGTGTTCGTCTCTAAGGCCGTCACCTTGGACTGTAAGGTTGTAATTGCATTACTATTATTTGTAATCGACGTTGAATTTGTTGTGATGGCAGTGGAGTTTGAATTAATGTCGCTAGAATTGTTTCCAATAATATTTGAGTTAGTATTTATATTCTGTGCGTTTGTATCAATTGATGTTTTATTTACATCGACATTGCTATCGTTATCGTTAACATCCGCTTTAAGCTCGTTAAATTTCGAATTGAGTGAATCTGCAGTTAAGGTATCCCCTGATGAGAATGAATCATTCGAATAACCAACTTGACCTGAAATAGCCGGATTCAGAATAAAGCTGTTTAACGTTAAAACCAATGCTGAAACGGCTAATAACTTAAAATTGTGTGTCTTCATTGTATAATTGCCTTGTTAAATATTAATAATGTCAAACTATAATGTACATGCGCCTAAAGAACTGGATTCCAAAACGCAATCGTTATTCACTTCAGTATTGCCGTCATTTCCACTACTACCTAAACCACAAGCACCTAATGCAAATGAAATCAATACGATGAATATTGTTTTCAAAACGAAATTTTTCATGTTTCCCTCAAATTTTATTGTAAATTTAAAGCGATTTTATCAACTCGATATGCTCACACCTGTGAGATACATTACTATATTAACCGAATGATAGCATAGAACGCGGTTTTATGAATTTGGAATTAATCTAATTATTTTGCAAACTCAGATTGTGCCTCTACAGGTGATGGTTTCTCAAAGCCATGAAGCATGGAGTAAATGGCGGGAACCAATAGTAAACTGACAAACATGGAAAAACTCAAGCCCCAAGTTATGGTTACAGCGAGGGGTTGTAACATTTCGGCACCTTCGCCTAAACTCAACGCCAGGGGCAACATACCGACAACGGTTGTTAGTGTTGTCATTAAAATGGGTCGCAAGCGGAGTTTCGCTGCTTCAATAATGGCAGCTTGTTTTGCAAGTCCTTTGTTTCTCAAAATTTCTATGTATTCAAGTAAGACTATTGTGTTGTTTACAACAATGCCTGCTAACATAATCATACCCAACCAAACCGGCATTGAAATTGGCAAATTCACCCAGCTAATTCCCATGCTCACGCCAATTGCGGCAAAGGGTACACTTAATATTATGACTAAGGGATTCAGTAATGACTCGTATTGCACTGCCATGACAACAAATACCAAAAATAATGCCAGTGCTAGCAAGGTTGTGCTGAGTTGCTTGCCTTCTTGTAAGGTTTGTTTTGATCCACCGTCATAAATTGTATACGAGTCTGGAATATCCATTTCATCGATGACATTATCAATGTCACCTACCACTTCACCTAAGGTAATATCGTCTTTAATTGTTGCACTTATCTCGATGATTCGTAATTGATTATCCCGCTTAATTTCAGCAGGCGCGTCAATTAATAATACGTCTGCCACATCACCGAGATATATTGGTTCTCGATCGTTTTTTGCTGGATACAATAATACAGACTTCAATTCCTGAGGTGTATTTAAAACAGTTTGTGGAAGCCTAATACGTACGTAATACGCTTTGTCTCCTTCAATATAATCCGTTATTCGAACACCTTGCAATGCAATTTGCATGGCCTCTGACACGTCAGTCACATCAACACCCAAACTACTCGCACGTTCACGATCAATATCAATGGTTAATTCAAAATGATCCTCTTCCGATGAGTGACTGATATTTCGAAGTCCTTTGATACCTTGTAATTGCTCCACAAGGTCGTTGGCAATTTCGGTTAATATTTCTAAATCTTCTCCTTGGATGCGTAAACTAATATCGTCGTCTCCACGACTGGTACGTACACCTCGAATTCCCCGCTGTCGCATACGGACGCTTAACCCCGGTATAGTCTCTTTGGCAATGGCTTTTTTCATGCGTTTGATCCAAGCTTCACTTGATATTTGTCGTTGATCGACTGGCTTTAGTTGTACAGTGAGAGTCGAGCGATTGGGCGCCTCTCTTTCTGTTCTGCCAAAAATAAATCCACCGGCAAGTGTAAATACTGTATTGGTTTCTGGTTGATCAAGAAAAAGCTTTTCCAGTCGTTTAACACTTTTGTCCATTTCATCCAAGGTAAATCCAGGATCCGTACTAATCCTGACACTAATCCTTCCATCATCGAGTTTGGGTAAGAAAATTTGTTTTCCGGAGAAAAAAGTCGGTACCGTAAAAATCAATGCCGCAATAAAAATACTGACAACTAACCACGGAACGCGCAAAATTATTTTCACAACGATAATATAAACATGTTGAATCTTGAGTAGCAAAAAATCAATAATGCGACGAATAAAATTGGATTTTCCTGCTTTTACTTTGCCTGCCAATGCTGGTACCAATGTTAGCGCTATCACCATTGATGCTACGATGGCAGCGGATATGGTTATGATCAATTCTTGGAATAATAATCCAGTTAAGCCACCAATAAACAAAAAGGGCAGCACAGCAGCAAGATTGGTAGAGGTAGACGCAACAATAGCACTGTTAACCTCTCGAGCGGCATTAATTGCGGCATCTTGTGAATTGCCTTCAGCTTGCTGATGTCGATAAATATTTTCCAACATCACGATAGTATTATCCACTAGCATACCAACACCCAAGGCAAGGCCACCTAAGGTCATAACATTTAATGTTAGTCCACCAGCGCCCATTAAAACAAACGTTACCATGATTGCAATGGGAATCGCACTGCCAATGATTAACGTACGTCGAAAATTTCCCAAAAACAAATACACCACCGCCATTGCCAAAAATGCACCACTGATCGCAGCTAAACTGGAATTTTTTAAACTTTGGCGTATATAGGTGGATTGATCTGACACTGGAGTTAATGTGATATCATCTGGTAGTAGGCCTTGGTCCTTTAACCAAATTAATCGTTCTTGTACTACATTAACAACACTGATCGTATTCGCAGTCGGTTGCTTTTGAATTGATAATTTCACACCAGGAATGTGATTTGCTCGGACACGCAAATGCTCATCTTCATGGGTATCAATAATTTTTGCGATTTCCTCCAGATAGATTATTTCGCCATTATCTAAACGTAAGGGGATACGTCGAATTTGTTTAATACTTTCAAACCGACCACTGACTCTGCCAGAAATTTCCTGACGAGACATTTTTAGACGTCCAGTGGGTTCTTCTCGATTACCTCGTTGCACTGCATCGATGATGTTATTGAGAGACAAGCCAACACCAGACAAGCGTTCTTGATCTGGTAGAATATGAATTTCCCTTTCCATGCCGCCGCCAACTTCTGCTGCAGCAACACCGGGTAAGTTTAAAAACCATTTTCGTAAAATATCATCTGTCCAACTGCGCAATTCCACCGCGTTACGTAAACCTGAGCTAACAACATATTCTAATATGGAAATTTGAGATGGATCGCGTTTGTAAATAACGGGTGGATCAATGCTATCGGGTAAAAATCGTTTTGCTCTATCAAGACGTGTACTGGCATCCCGCAACGCTATATCAATGTCTTTGCCATATTCAAACGATAAATCCACAGTCGATAAGCCTTGTGACGTACTACTTTGCACACTTATCGCATCTTCCGTAATGGCCAACTGCTCTTCCAATTGACGCGTTACACGATCTTCCATGACCTTTGCAGGAACGCCGGGATCAATAATTCGCACGCGAACATCGGGATAGATGATATGGGGCAGCAAATCAATGGCTAATTTACTTAATGCAAAAACACCAAGTACGATAACCGCCAACGCAATTGCACTAACACCAACAGGATGACGAGTGGACCAAGCCGCAAGGCCGCCACTGCGTTGTGTCAGTGATTTAAAACCCAACTTTGATTTTGATTCAGCCATTGGTTTTTTCAAGCAACTTTTTTGATTTTACCGTTTTTACTTTTTTTCCGGGTTTTAATCGCAAAAATCCTTTCGTGATCACTTTTTGGTTATTTTCTAATCCAGATAGAATTTCCACATGTTCCCCCATATGTATTCCGGTAACAACACTCGCTTTTTGCGCCTTATTGTCTTCATCAACAATGTAAACAAATTCACCTTCTGTGTCCCGTCTCAGCGCGGTTAAGGGAAGCAATAAGCGTTTCGCGGCTTGGGTCGTAATTTTGATCCGGCATAATTGCCCGGGCCTGGCGCCTGCTGGAACAGGATTCAATTCTATTTCCACTGTACCACGACGCGTGATTGGATCGATATTGGGATGAATGCGACTGACTTTTCCCGAATAAAATACTTTACCTAAAGCATCAATTTGAACTTCAGTCTTATCACCCACCTTGATGTGGTTTAGTAAAAGCTCAGAAATACGGACTTGCGTAATGAGGGAGCTGGGATCGGATAGGGTAAGTATATGGGTAAAACGTTCCGCAATATTACCTTCTTCACTGAGTCGTTTACTAATTATTCCGCTGAAAGGCGCTTTAATATTGGCATAACTTAATCGCGTTTCTAACAATGATTCATCTGCTTTTGCCACTGCCAATTCGGTTTGAACATTAATTAATGCTTCTTCACTTAAAAAGGATTCTTTGCGTAAACTTTTTATTCTCGATAAATCACTCTCCGCTTTTTTACGATTTGCTTTTACTTTTGCAAGTTGCGCCCGTAATAAACTGTCATCTAAGCGTACAATAATCTTACCTTTTTTAACTCGGTCTCCCTCGAAATACGGTAAACTGATAATCTTACCTTCTTCTTGATTATGAATTTTCACTTCATATCTCGCTCTCAATGTACCGGTTCGAAATTGTGATATTCCTTTGTCCGATTCTGTAATGACCTGTGCTTCTACGAGATGAATTTTGGGCTTTTTGAGTTTTGGTGGTTTTTCTTGTTTTTGTGTAAATAAGTTACTGTCACAGCTGAGCAAGCTAAAAATTATCATTATCAGCAAAAATTGTTTCAAATACGTCATTCATTCTTCCATCGAAAATTATGGTTTTACCTAATCACCTTCAATTGGTGAATATTATCAATATAATTTTAATTCGTAATAGGTTCTTTTTTACGTTAATGAGTGAATATTATCAACAATATGCTATTTTAAATTGTAAATTAGTTTTTTCATTCAAAATAGTTTATTAGTTAATCAATATTGGATGCAATGTTTTAAATTATTCAACAAACTTGATATTACTGTACGAAATTTAACTACAATTATTGCTGAGATAAACAAAAACTCAAACCATGAAAAATAAACACATTCGACGAAACCTTTTTGTCATAATTTGTATTTTGCTAGGCCTATCAAGTAAGCTAAACGCGGGTGAAAATATAGTACGCCACTACTTAGAAGCGAATAGCAGTAGTAACCTAATATTTATTGGTGGTGATCAATTGAATAATCAAGATTCGTTTGCCACGGGTTTTCATATATCTCATGGCAGCAACATTACCCCAATGCATGCGATAGTATTATCCTATGGCAAAGATTATGTGAAAAATAGTGATGATGTATTAACAAGTAAAGCATTTTTCTTAAGACGCTTTATTCCAGCACTGTCCTCAAGTCATTTCTCCAGTTTTTTCGTCATTGGCAGTGGATCGTATTCTTATGAAAAATCTGACACATTGGGTGAATTAGCCAGCGCGGGAATTATTATTGGATACGGATTTGACTATCTATTCTCACAAAATTTACGTTTGTCGCTAGAGGTAGATTACCGCGGATTTACAGTTAAACAGTTTGGCGCGTCGTCAGAAAATTATGTTAGACCCGTCACTTTATTTGCCGGCTTAAAGTATTATTATAAAACCAGTTATTATTGAGCGATCATAAAGTGTTAATTCGATTTTTTAACAAATTGCGTTAAAATCACAATTTGCTGTCCATTCACTTTCCCTTCAATTTGATTCGCATTATCTTGCACCAGGGAAATGCCGCGAACCGCCGTTCCACGTTTTGCCGTAAAGTTGGCACCTTTCACATTGAGGTCTTTAACGAGGGTAACAGTATCACCCGCAGATAACACGGCGCCGTTGCTGTCAACATGTTTTATATCTGCGCTCTCACTGTCGACTCCATCTGATTTTGCCCACTGTAATGTATTTTCGTCCAGATATAACATGTCCAACAAATCTTGTGGCCAACCTTCCGCACTTAATCGAGTCAACATGCGCCAAGCCATTACTTGAACAGCAGGAATTTGACTCCACATACTATCGTTAAGGCAACGCCAGTGATTGACATCCACATTATCAGGATCATTAATTTGATTCAGGCAAACGGAGCAAAGTAACACACTTTTATCAATATTTTCTTCTGTTTCCGGCGGAATTAAATAGATGTTTAAATCATCGTTTGATTGACATAGCTCACACGTCGATTCCGCGCGTTGCAATAAATCATCATAAATACTCATGAATCTTCCTTTTTACTGAATTATTTTGAAACGTTGGCGTGTAATGATTACTTTCTGAGGATTACTTTAGGATTGATTTTACAGTACAGGAGTAGGGTAATCAAAAAGGATTAAAGCTTAGGTTTACTTCGACATTGTGTTAAAACGGGCGTTGATTTGATTTAATCTGTCTTCAATTTCAAGTCCCGCATCATATAATGCGTTAGACTCAAAGTCAGCGCTTGCGACCAATTTCGAAATTTCCTCTTCTTGTTCTTCACTTAAACCGAGCTGGACGAAACTCCATTCAATTTTTTCTTTCAAGTTTGCCATAATATCGGCATTCTTTTTTGCGTTAGTGAGAAATGCTTTTTCGACATCACGCAGGGTTAACCGAGAAGTTTCAATCAAATTGGACATGGCATTTTCCCGCTGTTTCAAAATGATCGCACTATTAATACTTGAAATACGTGCATCTGCAGCTTCCAATACTAAACATATATTATCTTTAATGCGACCATATCGATCTGGGTCTTCCTCCAATGGCATATTTTTAATTAAGAGTGAAAGATTATTAAAATTGTATAAAGATCTTTTACCAAAATCGATAATTCTTTCTAATGCATGCAATCGATCTAAAATTTCAATGTCAATTTTTGCCACATTTTCTTGATGTGAATAATAGGTTGCTGGTTGTGTGTTTATTCGAAAAGATACTGTCAATCCAGCATCATTACAGTATTCAAGTAAGCGTTTACACAATGATTCAGAATCGGCACATTCAAAACTATCACGTATAAAATGAATGACTTGTCCTATTTCCCCACTTTGTGACATTGCCGAAAATGCAATCTGACGTGTTTCATCGATTACTTTATTTTGTTCACTCACCTTGCGACTGAATTCAATCACAAGCGATATTTTATGTTGAATTTCTTCAATGGAAAAAGGTTTACATATGAATTCAGTTACACCGATTTCATGTTCGTCCGTATCGATTTCATGATGTTGTTGGTTAGAAATATAGATAATTGGAATGTCACGTGATTCTGAATCGTTTTTAATATAGTTTGCCGTGTCTAACCATGTGACATCTTTTTGTCCCACTTCTAATAAGATTAGATTTGGTTTAATTTTTTGAATTTGTTGCAGGATTTTTTTACAATCCCCGCAATAATTAACAACGTAATTATCATTCAATGCGTTTTTGAAAAAATCACAATTATCCTCATCGTTACCAATGAGTAGAATTTGTTGTTTTTCTTCACTTTGTACTTTCATTGTACAAATTTTTCCTTGTGCTTAGCGAATCATCCAATTTCAGGTATTTGGTATGATAACGACAAAACGGTGGAAATTGTTAGTAATTCTTTTATATATAGAAAAACGTATTTTAGTTACTATTTTACCCAGTGAATTACGCGCACCAAATCGTCAAAAATCACCCCATCTCTTAACGTATTTCAAATCCAATATCACATTTAAGGTCTTAATTTATTTTGTCGATAACGTGATAACTCTATAATTAGATTTAAAAAAATGCCACTTTCCATTTTAGCCGTTAAAAACACAAATTTCATTTTGTGCATATTGTTACTATTACTGCTTAACCTTGCTGAACCGGTATTGGCGCAAGCACGTGAAAAGCAAATAATCAATGCACTCTATATTCCACTTACTGGTTATTATGCTGCGCTTGTTGCTTATGAGCTCTATCGAGAGGAAATGCGGTATGCAGATTTCCGTATTCGACCTAAAATGCGAAAAAACAGAAAACCGACAGAACAAGTTGCAACGATATTTCGAGAGTTCAGTTTACAAAAGAATAATCCAATTGAAATAGACATCCCACATATTTTATCAACGCGTACGGTAGCGCTTTACCGATATTTAAAAAAACATAAAGCAAAACTCAATCTGAAACCAAACCAGAAAGGCGAAATTTTTGCTATTGAAGATAGAATTTTAAATAAAAAGGTAAATTTAACGACGTTTGCAGATAATCGATTTCGTTTTGATTTACGAACACGGATTTTAATCAAGGCATAATCGTGAAGGGAAAAAATAAATATCATTCCCTCAGTCGAAACTTGGTGTTTTGGTTTCTTCTTATTTCATTGGTCCCACTTTCTATAGTATCCTGGATTGGTTATCAACAATCAAGCGAAAGCCTAACTAACGCTGCAGCAGAAAAATTGGAACAATCTGCAATACTTGCAACGCGATTTGTTAACAATTGGTTTAAATACCGTTTCATGGATTTAAAAAATCAATCCGAAGCACTCGACAATGCAAAACTGTTAGAGCGACTCACACTTGAGTTTGAAAAATCCAAGAAGCCATTATCACATTTTGTAAAAAGTTATGAATGGGCAGCAACTGTTGATGATACTCAAAACGATTTAATGACATTAAGCCGAGATTATGATTATATTTATGATTTGTTTTTAATAGATATCAAGGGAAATATACTGTTTTCGATAGCAAAAGAAGCCGATTTAGGCACAAACTTGTTTCAAGGCCCATATAAAAATACGCGTTTTTCTCTAACAGTACAATCCACCTTAGAAAGTGGAAAATCATTATTTTCAGATCTAGAGTACTATTCACCGTCCAATAATATAATTGCCGGATTTTTAACAGCGCCAGTATTGGATGCGTCTGGAAAAAAGTTGGGCGCGTTTGCAATTCAAATTCGGTTTGATCAGATACTTTCATCGTTAAGTTTAAATGGCGACAATAAAAGCTCAATGACGCATTATATTGTTGGTACCGATGGTAAACTGCGGTCTTCAATTAGGAATGATAGCACCGAGATTTTAAATAAACGTATCGACACAGATCAGTTCAAGCTCTGGCATGCAGAGCATCAATTGAGTATGGCATGGGATGAACAAGAAGAACAAGCATTTAACTACTTAGGACCCAACCATAAAAATGTCATTGGTATACACAACATGCTGCGTTACCCCGGCGTGACCTGGGCGCTCATTAGTGAAATTGACGAGAGGGAAGCTTTATCATCGGCAAGATGGTTAAAAAATATTACCGTATTATTAAATATCGTGACATCAACTATCGTGATTCTGATTGCGATATTCTTAGCAAAACGGATAACTAAACCCATTATTGAGTTGGCAGATATTAGTATGCGAGTTGCCTCAGGTGAGTTGGAACAAAACATTGCGATAAAATCCAACAATGAAATTGGCCAGTTAGCAGATGCGTTTAACCACATGTTGGATATGCGCAAAAATCACGATCAAGAATTAGCAAATATCAATCAAGAAGTACAACACGCCTTAAAAAACTTGACCGAACAAAAATTTGCGTTAGATCAACATGCAATTGTTGCAATTACTGATGTCAAAGGAGCCATTACATTTAGTAATAATAAATTTACCGAGATTAGTGGATATCAAAAAGAAGAACTACTGGGAAAAAACCATCGTTTACTCAACTCAGGTGTACATGATGTCTCTTTTTTCAAACAAATGTATCGAAAAATTGCCAGAGGGGAAGTATGGCATGGGGAAATATGTAACAAAGCCAAAAATGGAACATTATATTGGCTAGATACGACAATTGTTCCGTTTATGGAAAAAAATGGAAAACCACAAAGTTATATTTCAATTCGCACTGATATTAGCAAGCGAAAACAAGCTGAACTTTCAAGTTTAAAATCACTATTAACATTAGAATCCATATTAGAGTCTACAGACAATGGATTTCTTGTGACAAGTCACACAGGAAGAACCATTCAATATAATAGCCGGTTAATTCAATTATGGAATTTACCCAATCAATTGATGATGCAAGGAGAAGAGAATGCCATATTTGAATTCATGAGTAATCAACTAAAAAGTCCAAATCAATTCTTCACCGAAATTAGCGGTATTCAATCGAATACAGAAATTCTGGATCGACTTAATTTTTCTGATGGTCGAGTCTACGAACGTTTATCACACCCGATGCAATTGGACGGTGAAGTTGCTGGCCGAGTATGGAGTTTTCGAGATATTTCTGAACACATAAGAGCAGAAGAAAAAATTCAACGCGTAGCGAGATTTGCATTAGACGATCCTAACCCTGTTTTAAAAATTTCCAAACACTATGAAATATTATTTTCTAATCTTGCAGCCAAGCCGCTAATTGACAATTTAAATTTAAATTCAGATGGAATTGTTTCAAAGGAATGGAAAAATAAAATAGATTCAGTGTCAAGTAGCAATGAGATTGAACATTTAGAAGTGTCGGTCGATCATGCAACTTATTTTTTAGCATTTAAAAATATCGATGATCATAGCGTAAATGTATATGGCGCAGACATTACAGAATTAAAACAATATGAAGTTGCATTAGTAACAGCAAAAGAAACGGCTGAATCAGCAACACGATTAAAATCAGAGTTTTTAGCCAATATGAGCCATGAAATTCGTACACCAATGAATGGTGTAATTGGTATGACAGGATTATTGTTGGATACTCCGCTTTCTCAAAAACAACGAGACTATGCACAAAATACCATGAATTCGGCAGAAGCCTTACTCACAATTATTAACGATATTTTAGACTTTTCAAAAATTGAAGCGGGAAAACTGGAATTGGAAAAAGTCCCCTTCGACTTAAGATCATTGGCAGAAGATGTATCGGAAATGATGGCAATAAAATGCCGCGAAAAAAATATTGAAATGTTAATACGTTACATACCTGGAACAGAACGCAATTTTTTGGGTGACCCAGGACGCATAAGACAAGTTTTACTTAACTTAATCAGTAACGCAATTAAATTTACCGAAAAAGGATCAGTCGTATTAACGCTTCAATCTCACAGAGTTTTGGATGGCCAATACACTATATTAGTGAGAGTCGAAGATAGCGGTATTGGAATAGATAAAAATAAACTGGAAAGAATTTTTAATAAATTTGATCAAGAAGATGGATCAACAACACGACGTTTTGGTGGTACAGGATTAGGCCTTGCGATTTGTCGACAACTGTGTCGTTTAATGCAGGGTGATATTTATGTAAAAAGTGAAAAAGGTGTGGGATCTGCATTTAGTTTTAATATCATTTTGGATGTTGACGAAAATGCAACAACACATTCTGTTAAGGTGGGTGATCCGAGTGAGTTGTTTGGTTTAAAAACGCTAATTGTGGACGATCTTGAGATCGCGCAAACCATTTTAAAAGAACAATTGGCTTCGATTAAATTAGATATAAATGTCGCATCCTCTGGTGCTATGGCAATACAATCGTTAGAACAAGCAATCATAGACAAAACACCCTATGAAATCGTTATTACCGATTTTAATATGCCCGAGATGGATGGAGAAATGTTAGCGGCAGAAATACAAAATAGGAAATTACTTGAAGATGGTATATTACTTTTTGTTACCTCATCACCGCGTAAAGGTGATGGAACAAGGTTAAAAAACCTGGGGTTCAATGGCTATTTAACAAAACCAATTCGACCATCTGAAATTCCACAAATCTTAACAATAATTTGGCGAAATTTTAAAGAAAAAATCGATTATCCATTGGTGACTCGGCATGTATTACAAGAGGCCAAATTTGAACGTTTCCAGCACGTACATTTTAATGATACACGTATTTTGTTAGTTGAAGATAATTCAGTTAATCAAATGGTGGCAACCGAATTATTAGTTAAGGCTGGTTGTACCGTAACGCCTGCTGGAAATGGGTTAGAGGCATTGTCACAAATTAAGGATAACATTTTTAATTTGGTATTTATGGATTGCCAAATGCCAGAAATGGACGGCTTTGAAGCAACCAAAGAGATTCGAAAGATTGAAGAAAAATCACAAAGCCAACGCGTTGTGATCGTTGCGTTAACAGCTAATGCGATGCAAGGCGATAAAGAAAAATGTTTGCAAGCCGGTATGGATGACTATATTTCCAAACCAGTCAATCTAGATTCCTTGGAGAACGTATTGGCTAAATGGTTGCCAGAAAAAATTAGCGATGAGAACAACAATATCGATGACGGACTTGAGCAAAGCGTGGAAATGCCGCTTGAAACGCAATTTGATCAATCAGAGGAATTTGATTTAAAAACTTTCAATACGCTAAAAATGTTATTCAAAGACAAGTTTACTTCAGCAGTGGAAGAGCATACCTGTACTGCAAAAGAAAATGTATTGAAAGTAGAAGAAGCGCTAAAAAATGGTGATTTTGATTCATTGGAAAGAGCTGCCCATTCCTTAAAAGGCGCAAGTGCGCAATTTGGCGCAATAAAATTGAGCAATATCGCGGCTTCTATGGAACAATTTGCCAAAAATGAAGAATTACATGCGGCCAATGATTTATTGACCGAATTGCAAACCACTCAACAACTGATGGCGGAAGAAATGATGAAGCGCACTGGAACATAGCAGTACAATAGACTCTCTACGATTTTAAATAGGGAAATTTCAATAAGGTGGAGGCTATGTCAGATAACATAAAAAACAGACAAATTGTCATCATGGGTAATTCAGGATCTGGAAAAACAACACTAGCGCGTAAAATCGCGTCTCAATATTCTTTACCCGTATTAGATTTAGATACTTTAGCTTGGTTAGATACAGTTCCACCTGAACGCAAAAACATCACTGACAGCAAAAGAGAAATGACACAATTCATGGAACTCAATCAACAATGGATAGTTGAAGGTTGTTATGCTGATTTGTTAGAGATTGCCTGTATATTTGGCAATGAACTTATTTTTTTAAATCCTGGAGTGGCCCAATGTGTTGCAAACTGTAAACGTCGTCCTTGGGAACCTAATAAATATAAAACAGCGAAAGAACAAGACGAAAATTTGGCGATGTTAATCAACTGGGTTGAACAATATTCAATCCGAAAAGATGAGTTCTCATTACATTCACATCAATTGGTTTTTGAAAATTTTTCAGGGAAAAAAACGGAAATAAATTAGATTCAAATTTCAGGGCACCTCCTATAATAGAATAAAATTCATCATTTAAATTCTATTTTCGGTGATGCCCATATAATTTAGTGTAAATTATTACCTAATATTTGTATTATATGACTTACACCCTAAGCTGTTTCTTTTTTTACTTCATCAGTTGAATCAGACGCCGTTTCAGTACTTTCTTGAACCGCTGTATCGGCAGTAATGGGTTCTACATTTGACATATCAACCGTTTGCTTTGCCTCTTCATCAGTAGTATTAACTTCAGCATTTTCAATTTGAGTTTCTTGTGTGGCATTACTTTCGGCATCCCCACCTGCAAAAATTGATTTTATTTTATCTATGAATGACATTGTTCCTTTCTCCCTTGTGTAGTTTAATCAAGGAACCTCTGAATAAGTCTCCAAGCAAGAAAAACGCAAGGTAAACTATTCAGAGGCCCCTTAGGTCTTTTTTAATCCGAAAATGCGTCGAGTATAGAAAATTATGACTTAGCGAAAGAATAAAAATAGCTGGTGTAGGATTATCTGTAATCTCTATCGTCATTGGATTACAAAAATTTTATTCAAAGCTAATAATACTAATTTTTATAATTTCGGAATGGGATAATGTATCACAACAAGATTGAATAACAAGATATTCTATGCCCGTAGCGTTATAAGATTAGGTGCCAATGTGTGTCATTTTAGTTTTACAACAAGGCAATATGACGCGTAATGGCCGGAGGAATTTTAACGCGGTTTTAGAATTCAAATGGTATGCAGTGAGACCTAATCTTATAACGCTAGGGATATATGTAGGAAAATGGCTATAGTTAAACAATAAAGACCGGGTTATCTAACAAACTCGTTAAAAATATCTTGTACGGATTGAACTTGGTTTATGGTTTGAACTGATTTTCCAGCTTGCCAAAATTCCGCTTGATGCGTTTTATCGAACGCAGCTTTTTTCAGTTGATACATGGATTTTAAAAATAAAAAACTTCGCATGAACTGTTTTAATTTAGGGCTATTTAATAAAAAGCGGGTAAGTGGATTAACACTGGTACCGGACCTTTCAACATTACCTGTATTAATTAGCGACACTGGCACACCCGTTACCCGCTGACTTAATACAATATCTCTCTCACTGGCTTGAACTATTGCAGATTTATATTCTGGTTTTGCAGAACACTCGTTGCTAGCAATAAATCGAGTTCCCATTTGCACACCAGCGTAACCAATATCAAGCGCTGAATCATATTCCGCTCGGCTTCCAATGCCGCCTGCACAAATAACGGGTAAATTAAACTGATGTAACTCGTCAAATAATGCAATGGCATCGAGATTTCCCGCATGTCCTCCTGCTCGGTTATTCACAGCGATTAATCCATCCACATTGGATTCCATAGCTTTATAAGCCCATTTTTTTTCTGTTACATCGTGGTATACAAGGCCACCCACTTGATGTACTTTTTTAACAACCCAATCCGGTTTTCCCAATGATGTAATAAAAAAGCGAACGCCTTCCTCTAACGCGATATCAAGCCAGTGTTCCATGCGCTGTTGGTATCGTTTAGAAGACTTTTCAATTAACGCATTCATACCAATGGGTTGAGAGGTTAAGGATTTAATAAATTGTAATCCCGCTCTATAATCGTAGCCAAATACATAAGTCAGGCTGATGGGCTGAACAATGCCAATGCCACCCGCTTCAGACACCGCAGCGACCAATTCTGGATTGCTGCAAGGATACATGGGGCCACCAATGATTGGATGTTTGATACCCAACTGTTGCGTAAATTGATTTTGTGGATTATTAGACACGAGTGACGTTCCTTATTTTATGCCTAATCGCCAATTCACAGTGACTGAACTCACAATTTCATTATCGGAATTGGTAATAGTTGAATGCACAACACAATCTGTGTCTTCATTTATTGGCGGTACATCGGCTTTGCCAACAGCCACTAAATCACCTCTCGCTTTCATGTGATAGTCAATGTTGATATTTGTCACAATACCGCGAACATTATTGGGTAGTGAGCACAACAAGGCGAGTCCACTGGCCATTTCACCCAAATTGACTAACGCAACAGCATGAATTGAGTTTAAATGATTGCGAACGCGTTTGTGATCTTTCAATTCCACTTTAGTATGACCAGGCTCCAACTCCAATACTTTTGCCGATATGGTACTTGAGTAGGGCACCCGTTTCCCCATGAGATAACTGAATAGAAATTTTCCACCGGGTAATTTATGCAGTCGCTGCCAAGATTGTAAAATGACTTCGCCTATGGATTGCTTAGGCATGTATTATCTCCATTGATTAGGATAATTTACCGATATTTCACCTTAAACTTCAACGCGCTTTTTCTTGTGTCACAAGAAAAAACGTTTTAGCACCAGCCAATTTTGCTGCATCAATCACATTAACCACTTTGTCATATTCAACCCGACGATCAGCGCGAATCGCTACAGTTAAGTTTGGTGAATTCTCCAGTTCCTGTTTCAACACATCAAGCAGTATTGATTGATCTAAAGGCAATCCTTCCAGATAAATTACTCCTTTTTCATTAATATCGATTGTCACTTCGGGAATTAAATCCGGATTCTCACTATCGACTTGCGGCACAATAATTGGGATACCTTGTTTATCGACAAAATTACTCGATAACAGAAAAAATACTAATAACAAAAAAACAATATCGATTAACGAGGTTAAATGAACATTGGGTTTTTTTCGTTTACGATTGATAAATTTCATATGCGATAATTAACCGTGCCCGACCGTTCCTCTTGACCAGGCCTTCATAAATGAAATCGTACCTTCTTCCAACTGTGTTTGAATCATCTGTAATTTGCCATCCAAGTGATTATGGAAAAACAATAATGGAATAGCAGCTAACAAACCAAGTGCTGTCGTTAACATGGCTTCCCATATGCCTCCAGCAAGTACGGCTGCATTGACACTGCCTCCCATTTCTTCCACCACACTAAATGCTTTGATCATGCCAATTACCGTACCAAGTAAACCCAATAGTGGTGCGACACTACCTAACACCGCAAGTGTATTTAAATGTTTTGATAAAATCGTTACTTCTCTATCTACAGCGTGTGTGATTACCATTTCAATGGTTTCGCGATCAGGTGCATCGACATTTAACGCTTCAAACATGATGCGTTTATCAATGGTGTATTCTGTTATATTTTTGGAGAGAAGCGTTTTTGCATTGCTATAATCTGAGTGAATCACGCTTGAGAAGATATTTTCATTATTTCCACAATACTGAAGTATGTTTTTATATAATGCCCAACGTTCGATAAATATTGTCATTCCTGCGATGGAACACAATAATATCGGCCAAACGAGTAATCCGCCTTTATTTAACAAATTGATTGCTTCTGATTCGATCAAAATAATACTCTCTTCCTGATTGGCTCTTTATTTTTTAACCATAACGATAATTGCTAAAAATTTTAAAAGTTGGACATATTTTTGAAGGGATGTTTCGTCATTCTGTGGCATATTAAAACGAACAGAAATCAATTTGTGTTTATCCGGCTATTGTTATATAGGGCTGATATTATTTGGGATCATACTACAGTGTTTTTTAAGCCTTAATAATAAGGCCTTTACTTTTTCCGCAGATTGATCAATCGTATTTTCATTGGTAAAATCACCTGATTTTTTTAAATCAATACTTCGCAAATAGGTAGAGCCTGCATTCAACAAACTAATTCGATTGTAATAATTGTTACCATTGGTTTTGTACCCACTTTTAGCATCAAAAGACCGATCGTTGATTAGGACATTTTTTTCTTCTAGTTCCACGTCAAATCGATAAAGGATATTACTTTCGTTTCCTGATTGGTAAAATATTTTTTCGTACAAATTATTTGTATTTTTGATTTCTGAAAAATTAAAATCCACTGATTGTGTTAACTCCCACCCTACGTTTTCTCTTTTGTTAAAATCTTCACGTTTACTAATACTCAGTAATGTTGCAGAGCAAAGATTGAATCGCGCTAAAGACACTTTGCTATTATAGTGAATTCCCCATTCGGATGTCGCACCATTGGGTTGATAAATTCCGGCGGAATCATAACTAAACGGTGGTAAAGACAAAAGCGCACTTAATTGATTGCTGTCTTCTTTGATTTTTGAGATTAATGTTGGATCATTCACTTCATGATTTGACACTGGTTTGTTATTGCGTTGTTCAGAAGCTGGGGGAATGGTTAATAACTGATTTAAATCACTACTTGATTGGAATGTTCCTTTGGAAATTTTGGTATCACCGATAACTCGACTATCACCTTCGATAATTGCGTTACCTGATATGATCGCATTTCCTGAAACCAACGCATTACCTTTAATTATGGCTTGCTCATTAATTACTGCATTTCCAAAAATTCTTGCATTTCCACTGATAATTGCCTCATCTTTAACTGACGCATTACCATAAACTTTTGCGTTCCCTAGCACACTTGCACTCCCACAAACCGATGCATTGCTGCCAATATAAACATGTTCTTCAACGTATGCTGAGTCGGATACAAAACCACCAGGCGCTGGATTCCTTTGCCTTTCATTTGTATAAAAGTATCCCTTTTTATTGGGACAATTGATTGATTTTTCTGCAAATGCACCAATGGATGGACATAGTAAAATAGGGATCAACCCAAATCTTAAACCGTCTAATTTCATAAATATACGATACTAAAATAATTAAATGGAAGCGTGTTAAATTAAGTCTAGTCATGTCCCGAAAAAGCGCAATCTGAAAATTAAAATGTCATACCTGTTGCCCTAAACATAAGCATACAAAAACGCGTATTGATGAATTAACAAAAATTAACAGTGTGATTTATAATCTGTAGTATAATTCTCGCTTTGTTTTTCGACCAAAATTTACAAGGCTAATCACATATCATGAAAACTCGAATTTTCCCCGCGCTTCTTATCCTATTGCTGACCTTTTTTCTAATTTCAAATCTTTCCTTCGCTGATTCACCTGAGACAGCAGAAAAAACTAATAATGACGCATCTTTACAGGAAAATATCCAAAAACAATTGGTAGTCATCAAAAAATCCATTGGGGTTGCAAACAAAGACCTTCAGGCGGTCGAGAATCAAATTAAAACGGCGAAGGGAGACGCTAGCAAAAAAAGATTGGAGGAAAAAAAGACCAACTTATTGAAAAAAATTGACGATCTTCAATTGCAAACGGAAGCAGCTGTGACTGGGGGTGTTCGAATATCTGACTACGATAAAAAAGCAGATACAAAAAAGCCGTTTGATTTGCAATCTGAATTACTCGAACTGTTCAAACCCATGATTAGTGAGTTAAAAGAATTAACTGCATTACCACGCGCTATCGAAAAACTCAAAAGTGAAATATCTGCAGTTGAGGAATTGCTACCCATCTCACAAAATGCAGTTAAGAAAATCAACCTGTCTATTCAATCGATAGAAGACAAAACCCTATTAGAAAATTTAAAAAAGATTGAAACAAACTGGAAAAATCGAGAAGAACAATTACAAAATCAACTTAATTTATTGAATATACAATTAGAAGAAAAAATCAAATTATCTCAAGTCGATTCCACATCAATCCCAGATAAACTCAAACAATTTTTCTCCGGCCGTGGTTTAACTATATTGCTAGCGCTTGGGGCATTTGCATTACTGTTTTTAATATTAAGTTTTTTTGGTCGTATTGTTGAAAAACAAATAACGCAAAAGAAAGAAAATCAACAGCAATTTTTTAAACGAGCCTTGCGTATCGTCTTACAACTATTAGCAATTTTATTGTCATTGTTTGCTACAATTCTCATTTTATATGTTCGCGGTGATTGGCTCTTACTTGGTTTTATCTCTCTCATTTTACTCGGAATAATTTGGGGCTTACGTCAATCTGCCCCAAATTATGTGAAAGAAATAAAACTTTTGTTAAATATGGGACCAGTGCGAGAAAATGAAAGAGTCATTTACAATGATTTACCCTGGAAAGTTTCATCACTAAATATGTACACGGTTTTAACTAATCCTGCATTAACCGGTGCAACTTTAAAATTACCCGTTGCAGATATTGTGCAATTACGTTCACGACAATTTTCAGAAGATGAGGGTTGGTTCCCTTGCATGCCAGAAGATTTTGTTTCCTTGAGTGATGGTACGTTTGGTCCAGTACACAAACAAACTCCAGAAATTGTACAAATGAAAGTGTTAGGTGGTTCTATTAAAACTTATTCCACAACGGGTTTTTTAGGATTAAATCCGCGAAATATGTCTAAAGGGTTTGGTGTGTTTGTAACATTTGGATTGGATTACAATTTACAAGATAAAATTACCGATCAAGTACCTCAAACGTTTGAAGCCGAATTAAAAGAGCGAATAAAAAACTCTAAATATAGTGAATTTCTTAAATCGATTGGTGCTGAGTTTAAAGCTGCGTCAGCCTCATCATTGGATTTACTGATCATATTAACATTTGATGGCGAAGCAGCAGGGGATTGTTTTGCAATTGAACGATTTATTCAAAAATCCAGCGTGGAAATTTGTAATAATAATGATTGGAACATTCCCTTCGACAATATTACGGTGCATTTGGATAAAAGCGAATAAATTGGTTCCAACTAATATTTAGCATGAAGTGATTTTGTAGACGATATGGCGGAAAGCACATTATATGAATCTCTTGGTGGACTACCCACATTAACACGAGTACATAAAATATTTTACGATAAAATTTATCAGCATCCCTGGTTAAAGTTATTTTTTGAAGGCTTTAATCAAAAAATTATAGAAGACAAACAATCCTCATTCATGGGCGAAAAGTTTGGTGGACCTGCCTATCTTGGCAAACCGTTAAAGCAAGTTCATGAAAACATGTACATTCCCGAAAAACTCGCAAAAATTCGACATGAATTATTGCGGGAATCTTTACGGGAAGCAGAAATTTCTGACGAACTAGCCGAACGATGGTTACGTATTGACGAAGCGTTTATGAAACAAGTGACCAAAAATTCCATCGATTCATTTTATAAAAATTACAAATTTAAATTCAAACGTCGCATTATTCATCCTGAACCACGTTAAAATTCTTGATGTGTTAGGGTTGAATTTAGTTCGCTTTATTTCACTTTATGTCCGGTAAGTTATATTACCGGTTTATTTTATCATTTCATCGAGCCAAGTTGAAAATCGAATTCAAAAACCAATAAAAATTGGCTTTTGAATTGGTGATAATCCCATTGAAATTACTTCAGCTACAGCACCGTAACAACAAATGATTGTGAATCATAGCCGGACGCATTTCCTACACCAACTGTTACATCAAAACTACCTGGCGTTAGCGTATTCCATGTTATTTCTCCAGTATCAGGGTGAATTTGCATTCCAGGTGGTCCGACTAATAAGCTGTAATTTACACGAGGATATGCTTCTACCGCCAAGGTGTAAGTATAGGTCTCACCTGCATTGACACTTGATAAATCAGGTGATGATGTAATGGTTGGAGCTGATTCGCTGCTACTGGGTACAAATTGCTGCAATCCAGAGGACCAAACATTTTTCATTTTGGTAAATCCAGTGGCATTTGGATGTTTGTCATCTAACATATCGGTTGTGTAGTCAAGTACACTTTCATGATCAACAACTACTATTTTGTCGCCATTTGCTACCCGTGTATCTGCCATGGCTTGTAATGCAATATTATAATCTGCAGTGGGTTGATGAAATGGAACACGATTAATTATTCGAGCAAGTACGACGGTTATAGCAGGGTCAAAGGTATCAACAATGTCGAGGATACTCTCTACCCCTAACAAGTCTAATGAGTTTGTTCCTATGTGAAGCAAAATAATATCAGGAGAATTTAAACTCAACCAGGAATTAAGTGATGCGGCGATGTTGCCTGACGTAAAACCAGAATGTCCTTCGTTATCACGATCGTGCGTGCCAGATAAATCAGAAACACTACCAACGAAATCCACGTTGTATCCAAATCCAGTTAATTCAAAATACAATTCAGGTCGATAACCCACAGCTTCAGTTATTGAGTCACCTAATGGCATGACATTTATCACATCGGTATCACCGAGATATCCTTTCGCTAAGCCAATAAAACCATCATTGTAATGCTTAAGAATTTCCGATTGCGATAATATTCGATCTGCGATGGCAAGCTCATCAATACTTCCTTCAAAGGTGTAGTTAATTACGGAATCATTCATCCAACCAATATTGACATCTTCTGTACTGGTAAAACCCGAAATATCGTAAGTGACCGTCGCTGTTGAATTAAGAACACCATCTACAAATAATGAATTGGTTTGACTAAAACCATCCCTTACCGCAACAATGTGATGCCAATTGCCATCATCAATAAAATTATTACTTAGCAATTTAACGCCAGTGCCTAACTGGTCTATCAATTCAAAAACTGCGTTACCGTCTTCGCACCCTACCCACCATCGCTGTGAACTCAAAGTATCGTTTCGCCCTACCACTGATTTGGGCCCAACACAACTACTCGTATTTAACCAAACTTCTATACTAAATCGGCTGTCATTGGTCCAATTAAAACTACCATCATCCGCAACATCAATTTGTTGATTTATGCCATCGAAATTTTGACTATCATCTATAATTCCATCACTTGTAAGAGGACAACTGCTACAAACACCATCGCTAATTCCAATTGAGTCGACATAGGTGCCGGGGATTACTTCATCCAACTTCCAATAGTGGCTATAAAAATTCGTTGAATCAGTACTATCAATTTTAACAAATTCCGCTGTGCTCGATGCACTGTCAGTGTAACCAGTCTTTACACCAATCGCTTTTAACGTTGTACTTTGTGTCAATAATACAGCTCCACTATACAGTTGACTTGTAATATCTGGCGCGGAGCCATCGGTCGTATAATAAATTGTTGCATCTACTGGAGTTGTACTAATACTGACTGAAATGGAATCAGTAAATATATTGCTCGTTGGATTAATTATTGGTGTTTCTACAATCGGTGTACTTAAGACACTGCTTGGTGGACCATTGCCGCTGGGTACATACAGAGGATCGGTTGTTAACACGACCTTGTCGACGATCATGCCAGATTCCCGCATCCACAAATTCAAAACGTGCACACCGGTATTTGCTACGTCAATAACTAATACCGCATTTGTACTTTGCTGGGTGTTCGACCAAGTCCAAGCAGAACTGAATCCAGCGATCTTTCTTGTACCAGATAATTCAACACCATCGAAACCAGCATGTACCGAATCAGAACTTGTTGATGGCCCAGATCCACGTACCCAAAGATAATGAATACCAGTTGTCACAAACTCAATGTTGTATTCCATGCCAGCACTGTTAGTAGAATAATCTGCATTGTAATAACCCGCCGTTCCCGGTGGGCTGGCTTGCATGGCCGATGCACCG
>Ga0316207_10001441_pt1 | contig 29169 bp, 32 predicted proteins | sample 6weekpyrite_MG_FD_204943 | JGI IMG/M metagenome (GOLD analysis project Ga0316207, IMG submission 204943) | Microbial mat bacterial communities from mineral coupon in-situ incubated in ocean water Damariscotta River, Maine, United States -... | ecosystem: Environmental > Aquatic > Marine >...
TTAGGGTTGTCTTCTATATGCACGATTGGATAAACCTCCTCTCTATGCGAATCGTCCCGATAATGTCGCTGAGTACGATACGGAGCGACTTCCTCTTCATATTTGTGCGCAGAAACCACCTCATCTTCCTGGCGTTCGTCGTCTTGGGAAACATTTTCTGCCAAAGCTGACTCAGTATCCTTTGTCGCTGCAGGCTTCGCACTCTGTTGTTCACTGCTTGTGTCGTCTTCTGCTTCGGGCTTAACCTGATTCATGGCTTTTGCAGCACGTTCGGCTAGCCCGGCAATAGCGTCGGCTCCTTCGTTCTTTTTTTGCGGCGGCGCTTTTTGCGGTTGAGCCGCTTCATCAACTCGTTGATTAGGTGGTTTCTCTGTTTCAAGCTCGGTGCCTGGTGGTGACGTGGTGACAGCTGGCTTGGCGGTGCTCGTTGCCGTAACAGACGGCTCCTGTTCCACATGCCGGGTTTCAGCTGGCTCTGATCGAACCGGTGGTGGGGTATCTGACTTATGCGGCTGGCTGGTATTAAAGGTTGGAATGATACTGTTGCTGTGCTGCTCGCGAACCACATCATGCACCAGGCCCGCATCAATGGTTTTTGTCTGCTCGGCGAAGCCATATACCAGTGAGGTATCGCAGAGTAAATTGATCAGTCGTGGCGTTCCGCCACTGTATTTGTAAATTGCCTTGCAGGCATCATCGGTAAAAATCTGTTGTTCAGCACCCGCAACATGCAGTCGGTGCTGTATATAGCCTCGTGTTTCTTCTTCACTCAGGGCTTCCAGGTAATAATCTACTGCAATGCGCTGAGCAAATTGCATCAGTTCCGGTTTACGCAGGGTTTCACGCAGGGCTGGCTGGCCTGCCAGAATGACCTGCAGAACCTGATCTTTATCGGCATTAATATTCGACAGCATACGCAATTCTTCCAGCGTATCTGCCTTCATATTCTGTGCTTCATCAACGATGAGTACAGTGTGTTTATTCTGCGCATATTGCTCTATCAGAAATTCGATAAAGATATGGTGCATCTGTGATTTGCTTTTACCTTCGCCATCCAGGCCAAAGGCCATAAGTACCCAGTTAAGCAGCTCACCAAAAGACTGGTGTGTATTGGTAATTAAGCCAACGGTTGTATTGTCTTCAAGCTCCGCCAGTAAACGTCTGATCAGGGTTGTTTTACCGGCACCCGTGTCACCACAGATGACGCTAAACCCGGCCTGATTCATCATGCCGTATTCGAGCAGCGTTAAGGCTCTTTGATGCTTGGGGCTAAGATACAGATATTCCGGATCCGGCAATAAAGTGAATGGTTTTTCCTTGAGCCCATAAAAAGATTCATACATATTGGTCACAAGCTCCTGACTTGCTCATTTTATTAAGCGGGTATCTTCCCGTTTATAGTGAGTTCATTACTAGCGCGCATAATGTCTTTCATCGTGTAAAAACACAAGCAGATAACTCTAATATACTAATATAGAGATGCCCCGACTATTTAACCTGCTGCCATGACGCCCAGTTTGCCCGATTTTCAGCGATATGAAACAGCGCAGCAACCACCTGACGATCATAAAGAGACTCGGACTGCTCGAGCAGCAAATTCACCACTTCCTTAACACTTCGCCCTTCACGATAGGCCCTCGAGCTTGCCATGGCAACGAAGGCATTGGCCACTGCTAGTATTCTCGATTCCAGCAGTATTTCATCACCCGAAAGACCTTTCGGATAACCACTGCCATCCATACGCTCATTTTTCTGTGAAATAATATCCATCACCGGGCCATCAAAGGACAGATCTGACAGGATATCCAGTGCATAGTCGATATGCCTGCGCAGCTGGGCAGACTCTTTATCAGACAACGCATCCATTTTTGTCAGCACCTCTTTAGGCACCAGTAGCTTGCCTATATTTGCCAGCAGTGAGGCGATCTCCAGGCTTTCAATCTGTTTCTCTGAAAGCTGAATCTCCTGCGCAATGTCCAGCGCCACTTCTCGTGTGCGCGCAGAGTGATTTGCACAGTAGGGGTCATGCAGATCAACCGCTTTCACCAGCGTATTAATTATGCCCCGACCAAGCTGCTCACGTTTTTCCTGTTCCTGATTAAGCCGTGTAATGTCATGCAATACATAAAGCTTCTCACCTTTATGCGCACCTGTTAAAAGCGGGCTACTGGACACATGAAATATATATTGTTGATGATTAATGCGCAGCGGCAACACACAGGTGTTATTTGCACCACAGAGATTATTTTTTAGCTCATCGGCCGTCTCTACACCAATGATACTTGCCAGGTGTTTGTTTTTTAATTCTTCGGAATTTAATGCATACAACATGGCGAATGCCGGATTAATGAATACAATTTTTTCTTCTTCATCCACCAGCACAATATGATCACGAATATTATCTGTAACCGCATTAAGTAATCGCGTTTGTGTTTCCAGTGACTCACTTAATGATTTTAAACGCACACTGGTACTGTGTCGCCAGACAGCAATAAATGCGGCCGTCACGAATAATACAAACACGGTAAAGGTCGTCAATAAAAACTGCTGATGTGTATTCGATTCTGAAAGTGCTTCACTCGCCGATATTTTCTGGATAATACCCCAGGGCGTATTTTGTAGCTTACGCCCTGTCACCAGCACCATGTCGCCATTGTAATCTGCCATAGTGACAAAATCGCCCGGGTTATGAAAAGCATACGACGCCGCTAACAGATTGTTATTATCGGGCAATTGATGAAACAACCGCGTCTGATTGTTCACCGGACTGATGTATATGATCGCAGGCCCCTGCGTTTTTACCATCAGCGTTTCATCTGTTTTTGTTGCACTCTGTTTATTGGCGAGAAACTCATAAAGCTTTTCCTCTGGATTCAACACAACCAGCACAGCACCAACAGGTGCAGTTGATGCCAGATCCTGAATTTTAAATACTGGAAAAACAAAACCAAAGGCAGCGCCGTTTCGCGTTCTGAAAAAATCTATAATTTGTGGCTTTGCCGTTTGATACATTATATCAAGCTGATTTTTATGTTTTTGCAGATCAAATGAAAAGTGACTCGTAGACATTAACAACTGTTGATCAGCGCCCAGAACAGCCAGGCCATACTCAGTTTGCTGTTGTATATTTAATGGCTTCAACATATTCTGATCGTGCAGATCGAATAGTCCCACTGTACTGCGTAGTAAATTCCTTACATGCCCCTGTTGTGCTGAGAGAACAGAACGGTCAATCTGCTGTTCACCTGCATACTGCGACAGGTAAAGACGCAGGCTCGGGTTCGCGGCTAACTCACCCAGCTGATTTTTCTGTTGTTCAAGCCAGCTTTCGATACTCTCAGCCCTTATTTCGGCAAGCAGTGCAAGCCTTGATTGCCAGTTAATTAAATCCCTCTGTCTTTCCTTATCTGCGTATTGAAAAATTAACCATAAGCTAACAATCAGAAATAGCAGCAGCAAAGCACTTGAGATAAGCGATGGCAAACTACTTTTTTTTGTGGATATTCTTGTCATTATCTCAGGCATAGTATGTATATTATTATATTGATGTGATATTTATTCACTGTGGCAAAAACATCCACCATTGATTTTCGTTCAGGGCATAAACAGGCACATAATGTAGAATATATTTATGTGATACGACCTCTTCAATCTGATTATCCATAATCAGCACATCATTCTGTGCTTCTATCGCCAGCACCGCATGCGGCACGCGCAAATTTGTATCCTGTAAAATTACCAGGCGAATCTTATGCATATCAAAACCGAGCATTTTCAATGACAGCATCTTGATAATCGCGTAGTCTTCGCAATCCCCATTATTGTATAGAAATTCCTTAGGTGTAGCCCAGTAATCATCTACACCGTAATTATCAATATCCAGAATATATTCCTGCTGATTAGCGAATGCATTCACCTTGTGCACCTGCTGCATGGCGGGAAGCTTGCGCACGCTTTGTAGAAAACTCAGCCAGTTTTTCACATGACACTGATCCAGCTGGCGAGTTTCACACTGCCCTTCTGGGACATTCTCTTTGACATTTCGCTCGAGCACAGACAACCATTGGGGAAATAATTCCAGATTACTGCGAATATTTTCCTGATAACCAAATATACCCGCCTGAGCCGATGACATTAGCAGGTAAACAAATAAGAGGCCTCCAGAACTAAACCATACTCTGGCATCGGCAATAGACTTTAGTACTTGAAAAATAATATAAAATTTCACTTTGTAATCATTAACACTGACTTTTTCGGCTTCTGCAATACTAACTCAGAACGCCAGATTTTAATTAAGATTATTGCTCAATGAACGATTTATTTAGTCTCCAAATAAGGCTACATCACGCATTGCGCCTGAACTAGCCCTTGAAAAAGCCACTAAAAAACGTCAATATCGCGGCAAAATTACCTTTCAGCGTTTGAGGATAGAATTAAATGATCAGGAAAACTCTCGTGTCTGCATGTCTGCTTGCAGGCTTTATGACACAAGCTGCGTTTGCAGAGGAAAGCATTGACCCGGAAGCGCTTTTTGAAGAAGCCATGCAATATCGCGAAGATGGTGAGCTGTTTCGTTCAATAGAAATATTCGAAACGATATTAAATAATCAGCCCAGCCTGAATCGCGCACGCCTCGAACTGGCCGTTTCATATCATCTGACACGCCGCTTTGAAGAAGCTAAAGAAGAACTGACCAGGGTACTAAACGACCCTGCGACACCCGAAGCCGTAAAACTGACCATTACTGCTTATCTTGCACAGCTAAGTGGAGATATTAAAGCCGCCACTGAGCGTAGCAAGTCATCTTTATACCTGTCGCTTGGGCTATTTAGTGATTCCAATATCAATTTAGGCCCAGATAGCCAGACCATTGCCAGTGAGTTTCTTTCACCCGTTATAAAAGAAGAAAACAGCCACGGCGCACAGGCACTACTCTCTTTATCTAATCGCTCACGCGCCAGCAAACCGCTGGAGATGTTTAGCCGTGCTGTCGATTTTGAATGGCTCACTCAGGCTACAGCTTATAATAAAAGCTATGCCGGTGATGCCAGCGATAGCGACTTTAACCTGAGCGTGCTCTCGCTTAGCACCGGCCCTGCACTCATCGCTGACAAAGCATGGCGCACTGCCATTAATTTTAAACTCGACAAAATATTTTTTGGCAATGATCCCTATGCCCGTTTTTCAGGTATTAATCCGCTATTCACATACAGTGTTATGCACGACCTGGAAATCACCCTGGAAAACTCCACAACGATAAAGGAATACGAGGATAGCGCGCTTGACGACACTCTCAAGGGCACGGCCACTAGCTGGGCCATGGATATTTCCAAACGTTATAGCAAGCAGAACATTGGTATTCAGGCCGGCATAAAGCGTCACGATAATGGCGCTAAAGCACAGTTCCGTCGTTACACTGGCACAGAACTGTATCTGGGCGGACAGATGCCCGCGTGGGAAAATGCCCGTGCCTACCTCACTTTAACGAGTCGCGACTATAATTACAAAGCGGCGGATACGGCTGCCAACTTCACAGAGAAGCGTGATGAGACCGAGCAGATCGCTGTTCTAGGTGTGAACCATACTTTCACCTCAGGTGATTTTAAATCCTGGACGCTTAACGCCCAGATAAGCTATACCGACAATGACTCCAACCTCGATGCCTTCGACTACGATCGCAGCATATTTGAAGTTAATTTACGTCGTTACTTCCTCTAAATTTCAACTCAACATACACAGTGTAAGAATTACCGACATGTTTTTAAAATAATGTGTCGGTATTTCTTCCAGCTGCAGATATCCATTATCTCAAACAGATTCAGAAGAATCGTCTTAACATACATTTAACATTTCCATAAACCGAATAAAATCAGTAAGTTAAAACATAATTTACAGAAATCACACAAACGGAGCATATACTCTTTTACACAGAGCTATATAATTCGCAGTTATACGAATAATCTTGTTTTCTCGTGAACTCAGATTATAACCCACTGTTTCAGCACACCAAGACTCATTATGGCACAGCAATTGCTTAATGAGTTGCAAAATGTTTAGGTTAAATAGAATGAAAAAAGCACACTTTTTAGCACTGGCCATCGCCTTCCCTGCGCAAGCAATGGCAATTGATACTGATTCGGTTTACTCATGGGGCGCATGGGCACAGAATATCCAGCCTGCGGCCGGCCCACAAATCGCCGTTGTGCCTGCAGCTGTAAAACAGCCAGAGGTTAACTTCCGTCCGAATGAAAATGCGGCATTTAACCGGGTTACAACACCTCCTGCACCTGCGGTTGTGGTTGTTACGCCGCCTGCAGTGGTTACACCTCCAGCTGTTATTCCACCGCCATCACTGCCAGTTACAACTGATGTTGCAGCCATTAATGCTATTGCCAGCCAGGCAAATGTAATTGAAACAACCCCTAGTACGCCAATTGAGCAAACAGGCCCAAGCACTGGCGGCTTTTAATAAAAATATAAACGAGTCAACAAACCATGAAAAAGTCACTAACAATCTGTCTTGCGCTTATTTCAGCCTTTGCCACACAGGTAAATGCCAGCACCGTTAATGTTTTATCTTCTAACGGTTTATTTGCAGGAAACTCATCTGGTAACCCAACTACTTTGTCTCAGTTATCGAATTCACAGATTGCTGCTAATTTAAGTGACGATGATGCTGCAACCTATCTTTTTGGTAGCAATAATAACGGCACCACCAGTGCTGCACTCAATTTAGAATTCACCAATAATGTTACTAACCAGGCAGGCAATGATCTTGCGTTTTACTTTCTAGGCGGAAGCACAGAACTAAACAGTATGAGCATATGCTTTACTGCTAACTGCACACCATCCGCGACATTCGATGCAGGCTTCATTAACGGCTATGCCGTTACACTTGGAGGCACGAATTACGCATTATCTGCTGTAGTGCTAGATCTATCTGATTTTGGTTTTGCCGATAATGCACTACTAGGTGACTTCACCATTGACCTAATTGCGGGTGGCAGCAACCGACTCAATGGTATCGAAAGCCTGAATGCTCCCAATGTTAGTGCTGTGCCACTACCCGCAGCCGTATGGTTATTTATGGCGGGCCTTGGTGCATTGGGCATAATCAGCCGCCGTCGCAAATAGTTTTTTCAGAAATTTTTTTTATAAGAAAGCCTGCCCATGCATAATGGCGCAGGCTTTTTTAATCTGCAGGATTATCGATCCACTGCGTTAGATTTTTCCAGTGCAGTTTATCAACATACACATTCTGGCCTTTAAGCTCGTGTATTCCCATACCACCTTCAGTAGCACGTAAATAGTTTTGTGTATCGCGTAAACGGGCAACAACGGGAATGCTGAGGGAATCCAGAAATCGTTCCAGCGACTGAAATGCCACTGTATTTTTCTTCACCCGATTTGCCACGATGCCAATCTGCGTTCTATGAATTCTCACCTTGGCTTCCAGTAATAAATCACGAATGAAATCGGCGGTGGCAAAAATATCCAGCGGTGACGGAAGTACAGGTATTAAAATAATATCTGCTCCTTTGATCTGCTCTATTAAGTCAACGCCTTTCAGGCCCGGCGGTGTGTCAATGATCAGGCGCTGTGTTTCTGCGGGTAAGCGTAATTGCCAGCTCATGGTCACTGCTTTTGCCGCATTTTTTTGCGCCATTACGCCATAAATCGTTGTGCTTTCCGAGCTACGTAATTTTAACCAGCGCATACTTGAACCCTGCGGGTCATAATCAAATAACGCGGTATTAATATTCTGCGATGCATAGTAACTGGCAAGGTTGGTTGATACTGTTGTTTTACCACAACCTCCTTTGGAGTTAATTACCACTATGCGCTTCATATTACGGTCATCATCTCAGTTATTGCGCGCCCCTATAAGGTTTTACTTCTCGCGCCATATTCATGCCTGCCTACACTTAAGCGTTTATAGTTTCTTATCATTATAATACTGCGCTCAACCGTTGCTTTGTCAATACAGGATAAATTCAGCCCAACATGAAGGTAGTACACATCATTTTCTACGCTTATATCTATAAACTGCTGCGGATCATCGGCCACCGTATGTGTTCTAGCATATTCACTCATTGTTTCTATACATGCGTTCCAGACGACAGGCACTGCATTCAGTGTGCCCGTAAAATATAAATAGGCCCTGCTAGAGGGTAGCTCACTTTTTAAAAGATAGTCCTGCTGACTCGCCCCCAGTAGGCGCCTGAGTTCATCAAGGCCAGTCACAGGTTGTATACTCTGTTTGATCATCTTGAGTTTCTTATAACAATGTAATGTATGCTGAATAGGGGTATTAAATTATGACAGATTTAAATGCACAGATACTGCAGGCCTGTGATGACACCTGTAAAGCTCTCCCGGAAGATTCAATTAACAGGCTGCTGCAGGAACTGCCTGAGTGGCAGCTAATTACTGAAGAGAGTATTAACAAAATATCACGCAGCTACCACTTTAGTGACTTCTGCTCTGCTTTGTCCTTTTGCAATAGGATAGCAGCACTGGCTGAGGAGGCGAATCATCACCCGCGACTTTGTCTGGAATGGGGGAAACTCCACGCATGCTGGTGGACCCACAGCGTTAAAGGACTACACATTAATGACTTTATAATGGCCGCCAGAAGTGATGACGCATATACAGTGAGCCAGGACAAACAGGACTGACCCCTGCATGCGTGCCTGATAAAGAATAAATATGCACTTGTCGGCGCAGTGCCGGCAAGTCAGTTATTTTGCCAGAGACCCGCTTAGCTCCCACGCATAAGCACAATCAAGCTCTGCCAGCACACTATTTACCCCGGTATTACCTTCTTCGAGCATAACCTGCAATGGTGTACGATTCTGAAAACGACGATGAGGTGCTTTCATCCAGCGCCCACCCATGGATTCATTTTTTGGATAAGTCGTGCGCAAAGCATCAATGATTCCCAGCAAACGCACCGCTCGAAACTCAACATTATCGTCTTTTGGTAAAGGCGTATCTTCGTGATAGGCCCGTAATTTACGTGTTCTTGTACCTTCAGGTAAGTTAAGCACAATAACCTGGTCTGCCGCTGAAAGGCCCCACTCATCAAGAGTGGTCATAATTTTCTGGGTCAGCAACACCTGTCGCTCTTCACTTAAATGAAACATCTTGTAACCTCAATCTATCGCTATCTTGAGCTGTCGCAGGGTCTACCTGCATCCACTGTGTCTGGGGGACAGCATACATACCAGAAATAACCATAAACTGCCCATACCTCTGGGGTATTACATGGACTGAACACAAAATGACAATATAAACTATGGTTATTTAACTGAATGGCCAAATTATATCATGAGCCTGATGCAAGGTCAGACCTAATGTTCAGCCCGCCCAGCGCCTTAACCATCATCACCTACCTTCAGGCAGCCTTCGTTGCGATGCGTCAGTGGCTAATATCAGCCTCAATATGACCCGAACATGATATGATCGGTCACACAATAACGCCTCCAGGGCACCGCGCAAAATGTCTATCGACAGGCGCGCACAGCAGTATGCAATTATTAAAAAATGACAGTAAAACAGACAGTTAAAGGCAGCAATAAACATATTCGCATACCCATCGCGGTTAAGCTTGCGCTGGCTATCACCCTGCTAATTGTCGGCGGCATGAGCACGCTGGGTTTTATCATTCTGGAAAACCAGCAATCTGTTCTTACCCGCCAGGCGAATAATATGGGCTCGGCTATCGTGCGCCAGCTGGCGAATAGCTCAGCTGAAATGGTGCTATCGGATGACAGCCTGGGACTGAAAACCCTCAGCAATAATCTGGTCGACAGGGAACAGATAAAAGGTGTCGTGATCCTCTCTGAAAAAGGCAAGATGCTGGTTAGCAACGGCATGACCCCAACAGAAGACATGCTGTTAGATCACATTAATAACCAGCTCTCCGCAGGCACATTTGAATTCAATGGTCCTTTATCCAGTGACAGCAGTTATATCTGCTTCAATTACCCCATTACCTTTAACAGCCTTATTGCTGGCCATGCCTTCGTCACCTTTAGCAAAGACTACATGGTGGAATCGCTAAAAGATGCGCGTTTTGTGATTTTGATGATCACCGGACTAATGTCGCTCATCGCCATTTTCCTGGCCTTTGTGATGAGCCGCCACCTGTCTAAACCCATTTACAATCTGGTTGATGCCAGCAAAGCCATAGAGAAAGGCAACTATCGCTATCGCCTGAGCGAACGGCGCAATGATGAAATTGGTGAACTCGCACTGGCCTTCAACCAAATGGCCCATGGCCTATTACAGAAAACCCAGGTGGAGGATGCTTTTTCTCGTTATGTTTCCAGTAATGTGGCGCAGAAAGTACTGCAGAATCTTGATGAAGTAGAGCTCGGAGGCAAACACGTAAAGGCATCCGTTTTATTTGCAGATATTGTTGGTTTTACCGGTATTGCAGAAAAAATGCCGGCCGATGAAGTGGCAAACCTACTTAACGAATATTTCTCCTACATCGCCTCCATTGCACAGTTACATAATGGCCATATTGACAAGTTTATGGGTGACTGCGCGATGGTCGTATTTGGTGTACCTGAAGCGACAACTGACCACAGTTTCAATGCGGTGTCCTGCGCGATTATGATTCGTGAAATGGTTAAAAAACTCAACCATCAAAGACAAAAGGAAAACAGGCTCGACATCCACTTTAGAATTGGCGTAAACACCGGCATAATGGTGGCCGGTAACCTCGGCTCTAGTGATCGCATGGAATACACCGTAATTGGCGATCCGGTCAATATTGCTTCGCGACTCGCCAGTGTGGCTGAAAGCGACCAGATTATTGTACTGGAAGAGTTTTTTAATCAACCCAGTATCAGTGCAAGAATCAGCGCCGAGCAACACAAAGTCATTAGAGTTAGAGGCAAGGAAGATGCTGTATCAACCTGGATAATTAATGACATAAATCCTGAATACCGTGAAAACATGCAACAGGAAATAGACAATATTATCAAAAAAGCCAAAGCAACCACCTAGATACTATGCGTAATTCAATATTCTATTTCATTCTACTCATTACTCTGGCAAGCCTGCTGCAGAGTTGTGCTCTTATAAAAACTACACCAACTGATATTAATGCACATATTAACGAGCTATTGGCGGAAAATAAATTTAGTGAAATAGATGATGTTTTTGAATCTGCCAGTGAAACTCATCCCCAGCAAAAGCAACTTGCTGAACTTAAACCCGCTATAAAAATTAAAAAAGACGAATATATAAATAACACAATCAAAACTGCAACAACACAGAAGAATAACAACGAATGGCAGGCCGCCGTTGACACCTATGAAAATGCATTACAAAACATTCGCAATGATGCTGAGCTTAAAAACCAGTTTACTATGCTACTTAAAGAGCGTGATCTTAATGTTCTGAATTTAAGAAAAGATCTGCTGATGAAAAATGCTAATGCGCTCATTTCATATAAAAAAATATACGATCAACTATATAAACTGATACCTGAAGACTATAGCGCCCAGTTCGACATTAGCCGTTACGAAAGCAACCGCATTGAAACCGCGGATCAACTGGAAAAATGTGCGGAACAGGCTATTCATAACAAGGATTATAATCTGGCAAAAGAATGTTATTTCCTTTCTAATATGCTGCTGCCCACACAACAGAAAACCGCTCGCATAGAACGTCTGGAATCAATCATTAAAAACTACAGCAACCAGAAGCTGTATAGCAAGCTGCTCAATACTTATAAATCTGAATACGCACAGAAAAACTACAATCAGGCACGTAAGAGTTTACGCAAAGTTCTTAAACTCAATCCTGAACATGCACAGGCAAAAAAATACCTCGCTGATTTATCTGTCGAAATTAACACCATGGTCAATGGCAAACTGTCGCTGGGGCGAGACTTCTATAGCAAGAAAAAAGTGGATGCTGCTCTGGTGCTGTGGAAACAGGCTCAAAAACTGGACCCTGAAAATGAAGAAATAAACCAGTTAATTTCTCGCGCAGAAAAAGTAAGAAAGAAAATTGAAACACTGGAAAACAACCAGTGATGACTCAGCCTATTTTTACGACACTCTAATTCTCACCACATTCATGACTTCAATCTCCATATCCGCAACTGTTTCCGTAGCAGAATAATAACTCAGATTGACCCGCTGACCGGTGATGTTTTTGTATTGCTTTTTTCGCTTGTATTTAAAAGGCACACTGCAGCCTTCGATCATTAATGTATTAATAATCCACTCACCTGACTCACGTTGCACATGTGATTCAACTTTCATCATTTCACTGTGCGTGATTTTTTCATGTCGCTTTAATAATTCTTTAGCAGGTTGTTTAATCTGACGCTTATCCATTTTCGTATTTTATTACAGACATAATAAAAAACCCTCTCTCTGCTTTCGCCTATTCTTGCCTGTGTTGATGACACGCAGTAGAGCGTGCCCGGCGACACAGAATAATCACTGTCGAGTTCTGGGGTCTCGTCATGAGCCTTCGCAGCAATATATAAAATAAAAAGGCCCCCTCTACTTTCGCAGAGGGGGCCTTTTTATTTTATATGGCGGACCGGACGGGACTCGAACCCGCGACCTCCGGCGTGACAGGCCGGCATTCTAACCAGCTGAACTACCGGTCCGAAGTTTGGTGGGTGGTGAGGGAGTCGAACCCCCGACATTCGCCTTGTAAGGGCGACGCTCTACCAGCTGAGCTAACCACCCACGCTATCTGCTTTCACAGAGAGCGCGAATTCTATATTAAGACCGGCTGATTTGCTATTAAATTTTACAAAATTATTACTTAACCGCATCCATCGTCGCCATGATGACGTGTAAATGTCTCCATACCCATTTGCTCAATCTGAAAATCAATCATCTGTGCAAACAGATCCAGTAAAGGCTGATAACGCTGCGGCCTGTTTTCCAGCAGGCGTAAAGCTTCAACAATACTCTCTACCGTTGATAAATAAGTATCCCCCGGCACTTTACGAATACGGTATTGAGATGGGGCTTCTGGAGACAGCCTGAGACATTGCAATGTGTGCAGCTGTGGATTGAGTTGCCAGATTTTCCTCGCTTTACGCCAGGTAGCATCAATGACCAGTAAGGTATCTATTTCCTGCACAGCCACAGGCCTGTCCGTCTGGAGCTCAACTGACTGCTCTGCTGGATACAGAATAGCTGTATGGGATGCATGATTCTTCATTAAGCTCTTAAGCTCATCATGCTGCGTAAAGTCTTCACCCACCCAGCAGGCATACTGTTGCAAGCCCAGCTCTGCGATTATCGCACTGCCTTTGGCCTGCGAAGTTTCATCCGGGTGTTGCAATACAATGACTTTCACCTGATTATGCTGCTTGTCTATACGCTCACACAGGCAGGCAACTTTAGCGCGGTGGCACTGGTAACAGAATGCACGAGACATCTTTACAATCATTAACTATTCAACAGGTCGATCATTATAGCCTGCCTTTAATCAGGCAGTTTTATAAAATCAACGGTATGCGCGCGCAGGCTCCCAAAGGTGAGCTGATCTATAGCGCGAAAGCAGACAGCACACTGGTTGCAGCACTCAGGCTTAGCCCGGTCGGTGACGTGCTGTTATTACGCAGTATGTGTGTGAGCAGTGATAAACGCCGCCAGGGTATTGGCCAACAGTTTTTACAGGAATTGCAGGCGGTTTTCGTCTCGCACACGGTTTACTGTTTCCCATTTTCTCATTTACAGGATTTCTATCAGCAGGCCGGTTTTATCCTCACACCTGTTGCGGAAGCACCGGAAGCGATTCGAGATAAATTTAATCGCTACCTGAATAACGGAAAAGACATCTGTTTAATGAAGCATCAGCCTTCCGGCATGCTAAAATAACGGCGCTTTTAACCTAACAACGAGCTATTTTTTATGTTTGATGTAAATGAATACTTTGATGGCAAAGTGAAATCGCTGGCTTTTACTCATGGCAATGACAGGGCCACTATCGGTGTGATGGCTGCAGGTGATTACAAATTTGGCACAGGCACCATTGAACACATGACGCTCATTAGCGGCGAAATGTCTGTAAAGTTACCCGATGAAGATGACTGGCGTGACATTGCCATCAATGAAACTTTTATTGTAGCTGCCAACACCTCTTTTCTGGTTAAAATTGGCTGTGACACTTCTTACCTGTGCGTTTATAAATAAGCCACATAGCAAACATTAAGTCTATTCTATGAAATATAAAGATCTTCGTGACTTCATTTCACAACTGGAAAAACAGGGCGAATTAAAACGCATCACCCTGATGGTTGACCCGAACCTTGAAATGACCGAGATCTGCGATCGTACATTACGCGCACAGGGCCCGGCGTTGCTATTTGAAAATGTCAAAGGCTCAACGGTGCCGGTACTCGCCAATCTATTTGGCACACCGCGCCGAGTGGCCATGGGCATGGGCGAAGACTCGGTGGATGCACTGCAGGAAATTGGTAAACTGCTGGCATTTCTGAAAGAACCCGAGCCACCTAAGGGCATGAAAGATGCCTGGGACAAACTGCCGATTTTCAAGCAGGTGCTCAATATGGCACCGAAGCTTATCAGCAAGGCCAACTGTCAGGCCAATATAATCGATAAGGACGAGATTGATCTTGCGAGCATTCCAGTGCAAACCTGCTGGCCGGGAGATGCCGCGCCACTGATTACCTGGGGTCTGGTAGTAACCCGCGGCCCGAATAAAGAGCGACAGAATCTGGGAATTTATCGGCAACAGATCATCGGTAAAAATAGGGTGATTATGCGCTGGTTATCTCACCGCGGTGGTGCCCTTGATTTTAAAGAATGGCAACAACAACACCCCGGCGAAGCGTTTCCTGTTGCAGTTGCACTCGGTGCAGACCCCGCAACCATTCTAGGCGCTGTAACACCCGTGCCTGACACTTTATCCGAATACGCCTTTGCTGGTCTGTTGCGTGGCAGCAAAACCGAAGTGGCACAATGCAAGCTGAGCGACTTACAGGTGCCAGCTTCTGCCGAGTATGTTCTTGAAGGTTTTATCTATGCGGATGATATGGCAGCAGAAGGCCCTTATGGTGATCACACCGGCTATTACAATGAAGTGGAAACGTTTCCGGTTTTCACGATCGAAAAAATTACCCACCGTCATGATCCTATCTATCACAGTACCTACACCGGCCGGCCACCGGATGAACCGGCGATTCTTGGCGTTGCCCTAAATGAAGTGTTTGTACCGATTCTTAAAAAACAGTTTCCGGAAATTGTCGACTTTTATCTGCCACCCGAAGGCTGTTCGTATCGAATGGCTGTTGTCAGCATGAAAAAACAGTATCCCGGTCATGCCAAACGCATCATGATGGGCGTCTGGTCTTTCCTGCGTCAGTTTATGTATACGAAGTTTGTAATTGTTGTTGATGATGATGTTAATACGCGCGACTGGAACGATGTTATCTGGGCAATGACGACACGCATGGACCCGGCACGTGATACCACGCTTATAGAAAATACGCCAATCGACTATCTTGACTTTGCATCACCGGTTTCCGGGCTGGGCTCAAAAATGGGCATGGACGCCACTAATAAACTTCCCGGTGAAACCGATCGTGAATGGGGTGAGCCCATTGTAATGAGTGATGAAATTAAACAGCGCGTTGATGAAATCTGGGACGAGCTGAATATTTTTGATAAACAAGATTAACGTACTTCATGGCGAACAATAGCTACATTGTAAAAAATAGCGCAATACATGGTAAAGGCCTGTTTGCCAAACGCAAAATTAAATCGGGCGATTTGATTGGTAGCGTTAAATATAATCCGGTCACAGAAGATGGGCCGCACGTTTTGTGGATCGACTCTGACATCGGTATTCAGGTTGATTGCGACTTAAAATATATAAATCATAGCGCGCAACCCAATGCCTGTTATTGCAAAGATCTGGATGTTATCGCCCTAAAAGATATTAAAGTTGGCGAAGAAATTACCCATGACTATGGAGATGACTGGGATTAACCTGTATTAATCGAGCCTGTTCTAATAAAGTAAAAATAGATTTATCTTTCCGTGGTTTTTTATAAAAGAAAACAAGCATTCGCATCTGGATATTTGCAAGATCAGTTCACCACAATTTGTCCGCTAGACACTCTCTCACACATCGACAAACGGATACTTAAATAAACATTCCTGCCAGTGATCAACCGCTGCATCATCCAGCAATTTTATATTTTCACCGAGCTCATTCTCATACCAGCCGCGGTGATTCTGCAGTGGCTCAACCGAATAGCCCCACCAGCTACCATCGGAATCCTGTGCCACGTAGCGTACCCAGTCTGGCACTGACACCGTTGACAGGTCAGGCTTGCATAAGCTCATCGAGCTCATCATCCATATGCATCATGGTCAATTCTGAAAATCCACCTATCCACTTACCATCAATCGTTATCTGAGGCACTGTACGCGCACCTGAAGTTTTCTCAGCCATTTCCCTTAGCGCTGCATGATCAGAATCAACCAGTGCCTCTTCATAGGGTATATTCCACTTTGTAAGTAGGCTTTTTGTTTTGTCGCATATTGGACAACGCCCTGTACTATAGATTTTTACACGTGCCATCTAACTTTCTCCAGAAGTAATCCACCCAGTATATCAAAAGACCTTCAATACCCTAATCTTTGAAGCTTTACTTTGCCCATACATCGTGCAAAATGTTCGCAATTAAATATTATTGAGACTCAAATGCCAAATACAGTCACCGTTCATCCTTCTGGACATCAGTTCCAGATTGAAAACGACGAAACCATTTTAGATGCTGCCATGAGACAGAATGTTGATCTTCCCTATGGTTGCAGAGGTGGCGTATGCGGTAGTTGCGCAGGCTATGTGATTAAAGGCGAAGTATATTATGACGATGAGCCAATTGCACTTGATGATGGTATGCAGGCCAGCCACCAGGCATTATTCTGTATGGCAAAAACACGTGAGAACCTGGAAATTAGCATTGAAGAAATACAGGATCTTTCACAAATTGAAATCAGGCAGCTGAGTTGCCATGTCAGCTCTAAAAACAAACTTTGTCATGATGTTATTTCGCTGCAATTAACACTGGATAACAATGAGCGCCTGCAATACCTGGCAGGCCAGTATATTGAATTTATTCTTGATGATAACAAACGTCGTGCATTCTCAATTGCCAATGCACCTCACAATGATAATTTTCTTGAACTGCATATTCGCCATGTAGACGGCGGTGTTTTCACCGATTTTCTGTTTGAAAGTATGCCCGATAATTCATCATTACAAATGGAAGGCCCGCTGGGTAGTTTCTTTCTACGAGAAGACAGAGATCGTCCGATAATTATGATGGGAGGCGGTACCGGCTTTGGCCCTCTGAAAGCCATGATCGAACATATTGAATATGTCGGTTTCAATCAACGTATCCACCTGTTTATGGGTGTACGTGCGCTGCGTGATTTATATATGGATGAAATGGTTAAACAGTGGATCAGAAATAATCCACAGCTAAGTTTTATACCTGTGTTATCAGATCCACTGGATGATGATAACTGGCAGGGAGAAACCGGGTTTGTACATGAATCCGTCGCCAGACATTTTCCGGACCTGTCTGACTTCGACATTTATATGAGCGGACCACCGCCGATGATCAATGCCGCAGTTGATTTATTCGTTCAGCAGGGCGCGATAAAAGAAAACATGTTCTCCGACGCATTTGAATATTCATCGGATGCGATTAAGGCGATTGCCGCAAAGTCGAAATAATTACTGAATTAACTTGAGCCGTGATGGCTGACGCGAATCATCTGCCGAAGTAATTTTCTTCGGCGTTTTTTCCAGCCCCTTATCAACTGAAATTTTAAGTCCTGATTTATACACTTTTTGCGCCTCATCTGGCGCGTCCATTCTTGTTTCAAGTAACTCGGCCAGCCGTAAATAAGCCTCATCCAGTGGCTGGATTGAAATACTGGTTTCAAAATAGGTTCGCGCCTTACCCCAGAACTCACAGTTCAGACAAAGCTTACCCAGAACCAGTAATAATTCTGCATTTCGCGGCTGTGCATGCAACCAGATTTCTGCTGTTTCCAGCTGCTTCCTGGCATTTGATGTGTGTAGATTTGAATAAAGCAACGCCAGCCTGTTATCCCAGTTTTCAGCCAGGCTATTTCTAATAAGCGCCTCGGCTTCATCATCTTTTTTCTGGTTTTGTAAATAACTTGCGTATAGATAAGTCAGATCAATATTATGCCTGAGTGGCTTTGGTAATTGCCCCCATATTACTTCTGTTTTTTCACCATCAACCTGCTTGATGCTTTTCTGTAGCATGCCACTGTAAGCTTCAACTTCCAGCAGATCCAGCTCAGTCCTGTCCATCGCTTTTAGTTTCTTTAACTCGGCCAGTGTTGCGCTTAAGCTTTCCCAGTCGCCCAGATTCCTAAACGTATAAGCCAGCAGTTTTTTTACATAACCATGCTTCGGTGCAACAGCTGATAAATGATTCAGAGTAGCTAGCGCCTGTTCATATTGCTGATGACTTAGTTGCAATTCGGCCTGCGTTAAGCCTATCGCAATATCTGCAGAAGGAGTTGATTCATGTGCCCTACGCAAATATTCGTCACGCCGCTCATATGCCGCCAGCTGCTGTGCAGCACGTGCAGCCATCAGGTAACTTAATAAAACACTATCGCCTTTTTCAGCATGTTTTATCAACATTTTCTCTGCCTGTTCAAAGCGCCCCTCTGATATTTCAATCAGGCCTTTTATTAACGTATTTTTTGAACGCTCCAGCTGACGATTATGATGTCGATTACTTATATAATGTGGCAGATTAACTATTCGAGAAAGAATACGCACCAGATAGTAAAATACGAAAAAACCAAATGCGGCAAACCCTGCCATAAAAACAAAAGAGGTTTCCAGTGTGTATTCTGCGAAACTAAATACCACATAACCAGGGCCACTGTAATAAGCAAGTGTTCCAATGATGACGGCAAGTATACTTGCCAGCACTACTGCAGCGATCAGTTTTTTCATTGCGCAGATTCCTTAAACTCTTCTTTTACCGTTAGCTCCTTTTGCAACAATTCCCATGCCTGGGTTAATTCAGGCAGCGTGGATTCAAGCTGTATATCTTTATAGGCCGTTAAGCGCTCTACTAACTGGCTTACACGATTATCCTGCAGGTCATAGTGTCGATTGAGAAGATTAATCGACTGATCTATTTCGTAATCAAATAATCCACTATTAAAACTCAGTGCGGCTAACCTTGCCCCAAGCAAATGCGATTGCATACTTTGCAAAACGATTTTCTGATTGTCAGCACTGTTAGCCACTTTTACATCGTGCCGATAAATTTTTATGTCACCAATCTGTTTTACAGTATCGATCACTGAGCCGACAAACGACTGGTCTACGGGCGGCTCTATCTGCTCGTCTTCTGCAAGTTGTGCTGCAATTTCAGTTTCCAGTGATTTAAAAGGCAAATCGGCTAGCAAAGCAATATCCTCATCAATATTCATTGCAATACCACTGATATCGACCTGCTTTATTGCATTGAGTGCTGCAATGTCTTTGTGTAACTGTTTACGAATTTTAAACAGGCGTAAATCACCCAACTGCAAAATACGTGAGTCCGCGCCCTGTAATGCAGCAATCGCACCATTAATATCTCGCGCAACCTGCAAGCGTCGATGCGCCATGCGCAGAAGATAATCTATTTCCGCCAGCGCCCAGCCTCGCTGATCCTGCTGTAGCATTTGCATCGCCTGTTGTGACACTTCTGTGGTCTCAGCAAGATTCAACGTCAACTGTTGCAGACTTTTTTCCTGCATTTCTGTTGTCGAGGCATTCTGTAATATTTGCGAGTTCAGCTGGCCAAGTTGCGACTGCAAACCATTTATACTGGTTATATTTTCTGCCAGCTGTTGTTGCTGTTGTTGTTGCAACTCCCACAAATAGTTGGCTGCTCCGCCGGCGGCGATTGCTAATAGAATAAGCAGAATATAAATCAGCCCGATGGATGCCTTTTTCGCAACAGAACCTGCCTGCCCGTTGTTCTGCTTTTCAGGTTTTTTCTGCGGCGACTCCGGCTGTTTCTCATCCTGTTTTTTATTCTCTACAGTGACTACTTCGTTTGCCACTGATGCATTATTTTTTACTTCGGCATTTTCTGTATTTTTATTTTCTGACATGGCAACTTTACTTTAGTGTTTACAGATATACGCTTAATTTAACAGGGCACCTAACATGTGTTCATTCAATGCCGACTGCGCTTGGTTAATACATTCAAACCCAAGCCTGTGCCCCAGCTCCAGGCATCTCTGTGAAGGTACGATAAGACGTGCTTTTAACATTTCCTGCTGGCCCGGTGGCTCTAGCATATCATACAGATTTTGCAGCGACTCATTGCTGCTTACCAGAATATCAGTTGGTGCATATTGTGACCACTGCTGGCTCAGCTGCTGCCGGTTGAGGCCACTGTCGAATACAGGAATACACCTTCTGTAAACTTCAGCATAATCAACGTTAGCACCGCGTCTGCTTAACTCATCCGCCAGCACTTCCAGGCCACCCTCTCCGCGTATTAACAGGATACGTTTATCCTTCAGTTGCTGCAGCTCGGGTAATGCGAGCAGAGCCGCAGAATTAAAGCCCTGTGCTGCCTGAATACGAACCGATATACCCGCTTTCTCTGCAGCCTCTCTGGTTGCCTTACCAATAACCGCCACCGCTGTGTGTATTGATGCAGGCTGAATTTCGAGCGATTGCAGTAGACCTACAGCGTAGTGCACCGCATTGGCACTGATAAAAATCACCTGATCATAGCGATTAATTGACCGTAGTTGTTTTTCAAGTGGCTCATCAATGGCGATTGCCTGAATCTCTATACTGGGCATTGCCAGCGCAGTCGCACCGGCCTGTTCGATTAATTGAATCAGCTCGGCCGACTGATGCTGTGGGCGGGTAACCAGCACGACTCTATCAGCCACTGGCCGGGTTTTACTCAATCGAGCATTCCCATTTCGCGCAGAATGACATGCGCACCCTGCTTGAGTAAATTCTCGGCCAGCGATCTGCCTAATGCCTCGGCCTGCTCTCGTGGCCCGCGAATTTGCGCTCGTACAACTTCACTGCCATCCGGGCGTCCGACCAGACCGCGCAGGTATATTTCATCGCCTTCAAGCAGGGCGTAGCCCGCAATGGGTACCTGGCATCCGCCGTTTAAACGGTTATTCATTGCACGTTCGGCCAGTAAACGCGTATGCGTGTCATGATGATTCAACGGCGCAATCAGCGATTCAATTCGCTCATCGCCTACTCTGCACTCAATACCTACAGCACCCTGACCCACGGATGGAAGACTTTGCTCCGGCGTGATGCGATCGCGAATTCGATCTTCCATTTCCAGGCGCATCAGGCCCGCACTGGCCAGAATGATCGCGTCGAACTGACCATCATCCAGTTTCTGTAAACGACTATTCACATTACCGCGTAAATTGAGCATTTCTACACCCGGTAGCATTTCCTTTATCTGCAGCTGACGGCGTAAACTGGAAGAACCCACGCGCGCATTTTCGGGTAAATCATGCAGGTTTTTATAATGGTTAGAGACGAATGCGTCCGTTGGATCTTCGCGCTCCATAATGACGGGCAGGTGCAATCCTTCAGGAAACTCCATGGGTACATCTTTCATCGAATGTACGGCAATGTCTGCCCCACCATCGAGCATGCCCTGTTCCAGTTCTTTTACAAAGAGTCCCTTGCCACCCACTTTGGCCAGAGGTGCGTCCAGGAACTTGTCGCCCTTGGAGACGATTTTTACCAGCTCAATTTCAAGCTCTGGATTCCGCAACTTAAGCTGGCGCGCCACTTCTTCGGCCTGCCACAGGGCAAGCGGACTTTTACGGGTGGCAATGCGAATTCGCTCTGCTTGAGACATAAGGGTTTCCTGCTGATCGTTGTGTTTAAAAACGCGTATTTTACCCGAGTTTCACTTCTCAATCAGCCGATGCGTGTGCTTAAAATGTGTAGCGTAGATAGGCACTGATCTGGCGGCCCTCTGCTGGCAAACCCTGCGGGTTCCCCCACAAAGAAGGCAGGTGATCCTGACGATCCAGTATATCTCGAATATCCAGCGACAGACTCAGCTTACGACTCCATGCATAGCCAATATGCAGGTTTGTATTCCAGATATCTGGCAGCTTCTCGGCATCCTGCACCGGGGATGCCGCCACGTCGATATATAGAATATTATTCAGTCGTACATAGACGCCCAGAAGATTTTCACCTTCTATACCCAGCTGCACAATATGCCGGGGAAACGCAACAAAATCTTCATCCGCTGTTTCGTTTTCACTTTCTGTATACGCATAGGAACCATTCAATACAGCCTGTTTCAGGCGGACCTTTGCTTCTAGCTCAATACCCTGCGCACTCAACTCAGCCTGATTAACATAGCGCTGCTCAAACGGCGCAGGCAAGCTAGCATCATCAAGAATAATAATGCCGTCTTTCCACTGGCTCTTATAGAGCGTTGCACTATAAGAGAGATTGCTTTTCTGCTGCATCCAGATCAGTTCATAACTATCTATGGTCTCCGGGTTCAAATCAGGATTGCCCTGTATGCGCCCTGATGACGTTAGCTCACTGCCGACAGGGGCGCGAAATGCATTACCATAGAGCAGCTTCAAGGCAGAATGCTCATCTGCCATATACACAAGACTAATACGCGGTGTAAATTGTGAACCAAAATCTGCATAGTCATCGAGTCGTGCACCCAGGTGTGCGCTTACTTTCTGTTGATACAGCGGCACTCGCAGCTGTGCAAATATATTGCGTATATCCCGCTCAAGCCCATCAAACGCCTGTAGCCCATCAATTGTTTCTGCCGAGACAATGGCCGCACGATCAACACCGGCACCTAATAACCAGCGTAATCCACTGTTGCTATTCTCGTGTTTGATAATTGCTTTTGCGCCATAGCGTTCATCTTCCTGCGCCTGCAGTGGTACAGGATCAAACTGATAATTGAATTGCTGATCGGCATTCCAGAAAAAGCTGGAAAACTCAATCGTCGTATGATCACTGTATTGATAGCCTGCTTTTGCAGTCACCATATAAAAGCTCAGCTGATTATCACTGATGTCGTCTTCACCAAGAACGGCAACCCCAAAGCTGGGAAAGTCTTCCGCCCTGTTTTCATTAAAGTATGCTGCTAATTCCGCCGACCATAATTTACCGATTGTCTGTTGCGATTTTATAAACGCCGTTTTTGAACGATACGCATCCTGGCGCTCGCCTGATACATCTGGATCTGCTGTTGCAAATCGAATTTCACTATCGCCTTCATGGGTTGCCGCAACAGCACCCTGTATTCGATGGGCTGCACTCAATGCCTGGCTAAATCGGACATAGCTTCTGGCGTAGTCAGTCGTTCCTGCACCGAGCTCAGCCTGTAGCGTGTTCTCATCAGTAGCAAAGGTAGACAGAGAGTACACACCATGAAATGCGTCTGAGCCATACATAGATGAGCCGGGCCCACTAATAATTTCTGCTCGCTGCAGTGCACCAATATCAAAATTAGACAGAAAATACTGTGCCGTGCCAAATGAAAATGTATTCAGCGGTACACCATCCAGCATCGTGGCAACACCCCGTGCTGACAGGCTGTTTGCATAACCACGCATCGCCAGCACATGCGAACCGCCCAGAAAAAGATAGGGCACGCTGGATGGCTGAAACTGCATGATGTCGTTACTGCGTCTTGCACCATTGGCGAGCCATTCGTTTTCAGTCATGGCATGCACGCTGGAGCCGGCAACAAGTACCGACTCATCAAACAATGAGGCAACAGAAACATGGGGGAGCTCTTCGAGTGGCAGAGCAAAGAAATCTTCCTGTGTATGAGCCAGCAGCGTATTCGACACCGCCAGCAACAGCAGCACAGTGCTATTTATATGCGACGATATTTTTGATTTTTTTTCTGACATGGGGGAGATGTCTTCGACTGATTTCCAGGCGCTCGTCGATTCCCCCAATGGTGACAACACAGTGTCCTTCGTTATTCTTTTCCAGACCCGTCATATATTGGTTGGCTACTAGCGCATTACGGTGAATTCGGGTAAATAAATGACTAAATTCGTTTTCCAGCGACTTCAGGGACTCTTCTATCAGGCACTCATGATCATCGGTTCGCAGGGTGACATATTTATGATCTGCCATGAAATATCTGATCGTTTCAATGGGCACCAGCTCAAGACTTCCGCGAGTTTTTACACAGATATGTGTGCGCACCTTAGGCTCTTCATCAATCAGCCTGATCTGTTCCAGCTGAGGTTTGGTGAGGCGAGCGGCGGCTTCCAGAGCCTCTAGCAGGCGTTCCTGTTTGATGGGTTTTAATAGATAGTCTACCGCATGCGTTTCGAAAGCTTTTAAAGCATGCTCACTAAATGCGGTGGTAAAAACAATGGCAGGTGGCTTGCTCAGGCGATTCATATGATGCGCGGTTTCAATGCCGTCCATACCCGGCATACGAATATCCAGCAAAACCACGTCGGGCTTTAGCTCCTGCGACAGGCGCAATGCATCCTTGCCATTGGATGCATGACCACAGACTTCAAAGCCATCTAACTCCTGTACCAGCCCCATCAGACGTTGTCTGGCGAGTGGCTCATCATCAACAATTAGTATATTCATGGTTTAAATCGGAATGCCTATAGAAATTGTATATCTGTGTGGTTCGGCATTAATAATGAATTCAGCTTCATCTCCATACATTAATGATAACCGTGTTTTTATATTGTCCTGCGCCATGTTATTACCCCGGTGACGATTCATGGCATTTTCACCGCTTATCGGATTACTTACACTTAAGCATAGTCGATTGTTATCAACTTGCGATGTTATTTTTAACTCCCCTCCCTCCGGTACAGGCTCGATTCCGTGATAAATTGCATTTTCCGCCAGTGGCTGCAAACACAGCGCCGGTACTTCTATATCCATCGCCGCATCATCCAGTTGCCACATCACCGACAGGCGTTCTCCGAGGCGTAGATGCTCTATATCCAGATAGCTGGCTGTCAGATCAAGTTCATCGCGCAGCGTATGGCTGGTTTTATCCTGCAGGCTGGCCCTGAACAGGTCGGATAGATCTTCCACAGCCTTTTCAGCCAAATCAGCATCAATATGCACCAGGCTGGCTATGGTATTCATACTGTTAAAAAGAAAGTGTGGGCGAATGCGAGCCTTCAAGGCCTGGATTTGCGCATGGCTTTGTACCTGCAAATTATTACGCCACTGATACTGCACATAGTAATAACGCAGCACAACGGCATAAATAATCCCGCTAATCGCCAGATTGCGCAGGATAAAGTACATCGACTCGTTATTTGCAAAGCCACCCAGACCAATCAGCTCACTTAAATAAATCGTCAAGCCACTCAACAACAGGCTAACCAACAGCATCATGCCAAAGCTGGTAACTGCACATAACACCACCCTTTGCCGGTTTAACCAGTTTTTAAAAGCACATAGCAGGCTGGCATTCATCAGTGCCAGCCACTGGGCAAATAACGAAATAAGCGCCAGTCGATCCCAGAAACCAGTGCTGCCGGAGGGTGCCAGCGCCAGCAACAACGATAAAAGCTCAACCAGCAGCACCAGCATAAATACCGTGGTGACATCACAAAAGTTGGGTATAAAGCCGCGTTGGCTATTCAATTCAGTATCCATCAGCCAATTCTAGTCGATATGCTATGGATTGTTAGAATCCACCGCGTTTGCCGTGGGATTTGGTATAATTCGCGACACTTTAATTTACTTAAGCCGCACAATCGCAGGATTTCGCAAAACTTATGAGCAAGTCATCTGACCAGAATAAACTATGGGGTGGTCGTTTTTCTGAGCCCACCGACGCCTTTGTTGAAGCCTTTACCGCCTCGGTTGAATTTGACCAGCGCATGTATAAACAGGATATTGAAGGCTCACGCGCCCATGCCAGAATGCTCACCAAAGTGGGTGTGCTCACCGATGATGACCTGCAAACTCTGCTTCAGGGGCTTGATCAGGTAGAAGAGGAAATTGCTGAAGGCCGCTTCGAGTGGTCTGTTTCGCGCGAAGACGTTCACATGAACATAGAAGCCCGCCTTACCGAACTGGTCGGTGATGCAGGAAAACGCCTGCACACGGGTCGTTCACGCAATGATCAGGTAGCAACGGATATTCGCCTCTATCTGCGCGAACAGATTGGCTATGCCATCGCTGAAATTCGCCGCCTGCAAACCGGGTTGCTGGATCTGGCTGAGCGTGAAGCCAGTACTATTATGCCGGGCTTTACCCATCTGCAGGTGGCACAACCCGTTACTTTTGGTCACCATTTACTGGCCTGGTTTGAAAATATGCAGCGTGACGCCTCGCGCCTTGCTGACTGCGCGACGCGCCTTAATGTATTGCCCCTGGGCGCCGCCGCCCTGGCTGGCACAACGTATCCCATTGATCGCTATTTCACTGCAGAACAGCTTCATTTCGACGACGTTTGCCGCAATTCGCTGGATGCCGTAAGCGATCGTGATTTCGCTATCGAGTTCTGTGCGGCATCAGCCATTATCATGACGCATCTGTCACGCTTTTCTGAAGAGCTGGTTTTATGGGCATCCGCGCAGTTTGATTTCATTGATTTGCCAGACCGCTTCTGTACGGGCTCTTCCATCATGCCGCAGAAGAAAAACCCGGATGTACCCGAGCTGGTACGCGGTAAAACCGGCCGAGTTAATGGTCATCTGATTTCGCTGCTCACTTTAATGAAGTCGCAGCCACTGGCCTACAATAAGGACAACCAGGAAGACAAAGAGCCTATTTTCGACACAATCGATACCATTTTAGGTTCATTACGCGCATTTGCCGACATGATACCCGCCATTTCTGCCAAAAAGGAGAACATGTATAAAGCCGCCAAACAGGGTTTTTCTACCGCGACTGATCTGGCTGACTATCTGGTGGTTAAAGGCCTGCCCTTCCGTGATGCCCATGAAGTGGTTGGCAAAGCGGTCGCTCTGGGCGTTGAGACGAAGCGAGACCTGAGTGAAATGGAGCTAAGTGAACTACAGGGATTTTCCGAGATTATTCAGCAGGATGTGTTCGATGTATTAACGCTTGAAGGCTCGGTTGCCGCCAGAAACCACATTGGTGGAACCGCTCCAGAGCAGGTTCTCAAGGCTGTGGCAGATGGCCGCGAACGCATAAAGTAGAATGCTCTGGCTGCTGGTCGCATTAACTGCACCAGCAGAATTCGTTATAGGTGTGTCTTGAGTTCTGCAGCTGCCTGATTATATGCGGCCTCCAGCTCACTGTGCAGGCGCTCCAGCTCATCCATTTCTGATGCTTCACGGATGCAGTTTTCAATATCAATTGCTAACTGATATACCCGCATCGCACCAATACTGCCACTACCGCCCTTCAACTGGTGAGCATGATGAAACACACCGTCCATATCACCAGATTTCATCGCGATTGCCAGAGCATCAAGCAACCTGGGGCTATTCTCAAGATAAGTGGAAATAAATTCAGGAAGCGCGTCGTCCATTAAGTCTCGCATTTCTTCAAATACTGCAGCATCAATCACGGAATCATTCATCTGTTAAATCTTGGTTGTTATTTTAAAGGTTAAGTAAACGGTGGCTATTAACGAGATATATCACCAACCAGCATCGCTTCTGGTACATATTGACGAATGGCAGATGTCAGCTCTCTACACAGCCCCGGCCTGGGTCGGTGGGAGACCCACAAACAATTGATTTTAAGATCCATATTGGCAAAAACCACTTCGTTATTATAGCGGCTTAACACCATCTGGATGTCTCTTAATGTCCTGTCGATGTATTCCTGAGGCTTTTTCTTGAGCTTTGGAATAATCAGCATAAAGTCTACAAATGATTTTCCATTTTCATCGCGGGTAGGCGCCAGTTTGTACAGTGGCTCCCCGGGTATAACCCCCCTGAACATATCAATTTTCTGATCAGACATATGCTTCTCTACCAAATCCAGGCCCGTTAATCACTGCAACGATCTACAAAATTAGGGCAATGCGCACAGCGTTGCGCTACATTTCAGATTATCACCATCCCCTCGAGCTGTCTAATACCCCTATAAAAAATTTGCCTATTGAAGAACTTTCATGGATAATACCCGACTAAATTACTCAAGTTTATTTTAAACTAAAACTCTCTGAATAAGCTGACCAGTTCAGTAAAACTAGTATCACTTGTTCTGAGGTTATCAAGCTATAAAAGAGGTGTGTCAATGGAAGCCGTTGTAAATGGTAAAACAATCGAATTAAGTGAAGCCGGCTGGTTACTTAATCTTGATGAGTGGAGCGAAGAACTCGCTGCAGAAATTGCAAAAAACGAAAATGTAGATGAACTGACTGAAGAGCACTGGAACATCATTAACATGGCACGTGCATACTTTCACGAAAATGGCACTGTATGTGAGCCACGCGCTTTCTCAAAGTTAATGAAGAAAGAATACGGCAAAGACAAGAGTGACCAGAAGTACATCTACTCTCTGTTCCCAACCGGCCTGATCAAGTGTGCAAATAAGATTGCAGGCTTACCACGTCCTAAGGGCTGTAGCTAAGTCCTGCTAACTAAGGCAGGCTTAGTACGAGCAATAAAAAAGGGTGGCTTTGTAGCCGCCCTTTTTTATTGCCGATATCCATACATTATTCAACCGTCAAATGATTAGATTATCGACAGAATATTATTGATTACTATATCGATATAAATCCAGCACTCCATATGCCCGCGGACTTTGTTTAGCATGTTGTTGATGCATCCAGTCTACTACCGACCAGAAATCTGAAGCCGTTCTACGTACACCATATAGCCCCACAAAACGCTCATAATCATCTCTATTTTTAATATTAATTAAGCGTTCGGTGAAATTACCAATATCATTTTCATCTACGGTGTAAAAGAAATTAGGGTAGGCTCCCAGTACACCCTTATACACCGTCAGGCTATCCATCGATTTATCGCGCCCGTCCAGGTCATCCAGAATAAAACTAATATTTTTATAGGCTTTATTATGTATAAACGTATATACCTCATCAGTATCACCACCATCACGATTAATTTTAAGTAACGCAACCTCAGGGAACACTGAAAGAATTTC
>Ga0316207_10001442_pt1 | contig 29159 bp, 26 predicted proteins | sample 6weekpyrite_MG_FD_204943 | JGI IMG/M metagenome (GOLD analysis project Ga0316207, IMG submission 204943) | Microbial mat bacterial communities from mineral coupon in-situ incubated in ocean water Damariscotta River, Maine, United States -... | ecosystem: Environmental > Aquatic > Marine >...
GCCTGATTCAGCAGATCAACTTCCAGTTCGTCCATTTTTATACCGTGAGCCGGAAGTTTAAAACCGGCGCTGGCACTCGCCGTGCGACTTATGTGGGCAGGCAGATTTGAGACATCCAGCATTTTTCCCGGTAATAAAATCACCAGTGACTCACATAAGTTCCTGAGCTCACGCACATTTCCCGGCCACTGATAAGCCTTGAGCTGCTGCATGGCCGCAGCACTGATGACAGGCGCACTTAACATATGCTGATCAGCAATAGAGTGGATAAAATGCTCAAGTAGCACAGGCACATCATCTATGCGCTGAGCCAATGCTGGCAAAGCCAGTGGCACCACTTTTAAACGAAAATAGAGATCTTCTCTAAATGCACCCTGCTTTACCTGCTGCTGTAAATCGCGATTAGTCGCCGCAACGATACGTACGTTGGCTTTCGTTGGCTGACTATCTCCCAGCCGCTGACACTCACTGTATTCAATAAAACGTAACAGTCTTGCCTGAGCGCTCAGAGAAAGTTCGCCGACCTCATCCAGAAACAGAGTACCGCCTTCTGCCTGTTGCACAAAACCAATATGATCCTGATGTGCGCCAGTAAATGCGCCTTTACGATGACCAAATAACTGGGACTCAATTAATGCCTCAGAGAGTGCGGCGCAATTTACAGCGACAAAAGATTGCTTTGATCGTGAGCTGGCACTGTGTAATGCATGAGCCAACAGTTCCTTACCCGTACCCGTTTCACCCTCAATTAAAACGGTTACATCAGTGCTCGCCAGCATACTCGCTGTATTTTTTAGCTGCTGTAATTCTGCAGACTGACCAATAAGCTGTGCAAAGTGAGTTAACGCCATTTTATATTCCCGATCTATTTCTCAATAAATTAATGGTGATGGTGATGCTGCTGATGATCACCGCCTGCCCCAATCAACAAAGTGGCCAGCGCACTCATCAGTAGAATAATGCCCATCACCTGCCGTGTTCTCTGCGAGCTCCCCAGACGCCGAACCCAGCTTAACATGACCCCAGCAGATAACATGGAAGGCAGTGTCCCCAGACCAAAGGCCGCCATCATTAAACCACCCTGCAGGCCTGAACCCGCAGTAATCGTCATTAATAACACCACATACACCAGCCCACAGGGCAACCAGCCCCACAACATACCATACAACAGAGCCTGGCCGGGGGTCTTGATAGGCATCAAACGACGCGCAACTGGTTCAATCCGTTTCCATGCCGGCTGCCCAATCTTCTCCAGCTTGATCAGCTGCGGAAACCAGCCCGCAAGATACAGGCCTATAAGCGCCATAAAGGCGGCGCCTAAAATGCGCAAGATGCGATGCGCACTGTCGTCCTGCAGCCCCAGCCAGTTGAGTATTTCAACACCAAAAGCACCTGCAAGCACACCTGCCAGCGTATAGCTGACGATACGCCCCAGATTATAAGCCGTGACAAACAGGCCCATTTGCAGGCGATTATCGCGCACGGATGCAGGCAGGCTTAAACTAAGTGCGCCCATAATGCCGCCACACATACCCAGACAGTGCAAACTGCTCAGCAGCCCGATGACCAGTACAGATGTGATGGTTTGTGGTGCATCCACGGTTATAGGTATCTATTTTTAAACATACTAATTAAAAACAATGAGGAGCGAGCTGACCAATCGTAAATCTTTTGCCTGGCACAAGCCTTATTAATCGAACCGCAGATGTCTGGTTCACGCAAAAGCGATTAGTATCTCAATCACACATCGCCCCATTACTCTTTAAAACTAACAGAAGAATGTTTGCACCGCGGCATTCAGGGTATCACGCATATCTGGATCATCGGTTAACGGGGTGACCATGGTCATGCTACAGGCTGTTTCTGCGTTAACACCTTTGGCTATCAGCTGGCCTGCATAGACCAGCAGGCGGGTCGACACCCCCTCATCCAGACCATGACCTTTCAGGTTACGGGCACGATGCGCAATCTCAACCAGTTTCTCGGCGGTCTGTTTATCAATGCCCGATTCTTTTGCAACGATCGCGATTTCTTTTGCTGCAGCGGGGTAGTCAAAATCCAGTGCACCAAAACGCTGTTTGGTCGACTGCTTAAGGTCTTTCATTAAGCTCTGATAACCCGGGTTATATGAAATAACCAGCTGAAAATCGGGGTGCGCATGAACAAGCTCGCCTTTTTTATCCAGAGGCAATGTGCGACGGTGATCGGTTAACGGATGAATAACAACTGTCGTATCCTGACGGGCTTCTACAACCTCGTCGAGATAACAGATAGCCCCCATACGTGCGGCTGTTGCTAAAGGTCCGTCCTGCCATTTCGTGCCGTCTTTATCTAGCAGAAAGCGGCCAACCAGATCAGACGCGGTCATATCTTCGTTACAGGCCACCGTCACCAGAGGTCGCCCGAGTTTCCAGGCCATGTACTCAACAAAACGGGATTTACCACACCCCGTCGGGCCTTTCAGCATCATCGGCATACGTGCATTATAGGCCGCTTCATAAAGCGCGATTTCATCGCCTACTGGCTCATAATAAGGTTCTACCTGAATAGTATATTGCAGAGGATCAAATGCTGCATCATTTTGTGTCATAACACACCTTAGGTTCTTGTGAAGTTAAACTTCAGCCTTCATCATCTATTTCCAGCTCGCCAGACCAGCCAGCATCTCTTGCTTTTTGCACCCACTCGCTATGAATTCTTTTATGACGCTCAAGTAATTCTTCGGGCAAATTACTGACCAGACAGCCGTATTTATCCCACTCAGCATTCACTTTATGGTGCAGCGCATCTATGCCACCCAGGTTCCAGCCCTCGCAGGTTTCCGTTTCTGGAATAATTTCAAATACCCATGCATCACGGATTATCTTGCCAGTATCGCTCATCGCACCATTTCTTTCATTATTGATGCCTATATATTTAAATGACTTATTCATGGCTGTAATACCCTCTATACAAAAAACACCCGCGACCAACGACTCGGGCAGATGCATATTCTAGGGTACCCGGCCCAACTTATACAGCATGCAATAGCAAATAATTATATGAGAGATTCAGGCGCAGAATTAGATCAGTAGCGCAGCTGGCATAAAAAATAAACCGTTTTAAACGTAGAAACAGAATGCGATTAGCTTGCCAGAGAAGCATTAAAGAGATGATTCAAAGCGATCCAATAATAACTTATAAGTCAATCTAGAAGAAATAGTACTGGTAGGTAAGATTAAACGCATCAAAATCAGTCAGCGGCTGTTTCTCATATTTATAAGTGAGTTTGAGTGAGTGATTCTGACTTAATACAAAATTCTGCGCATAAATGGCTCGATGACGATACACCTGATGACTAAACTCTTCACCACTTAACTCAAATCGTGCCGTTGAAGATGCAAAGTGATAGATCAACCCAGTATCAAACCCCATAGCAGGTTCAATATTATCGGCAAAACCTCTGTTATGTTCCAGTCGCAAAGTAACAAGACCATACACCAGCGTATCGTCAAAAGGCTCATAAGCCAGCCCTGCTCCACCAGTCACATGCGTTACCAGACGATCAACACCATAAGTCCATTGCCTTTCCATACCTGTGAGTATTTTCCATGACAGGGGATCAAACAATGCAGTGCGTGGCGTGAGTGAAAAAATATCTACAAAATCGAGTCGTTGTAGTTTAACTGTTTCATCCTGAGTCGCACGTATTTGAAAATTAGCCATGTTAATTTGCGCGCCCTGCAAAAAACCATTCACATTATCTTCCAGGCTATGGAAGGCCATACGCATACCGGCCTCAATATAATTTTGCTTATTATCTCGGCCTGCTGTTATATTTGTGCGTTTCGTATAATGACCATCTTCTGGATGCGAAGGTTCTTTTGCAGCAAGCGTAGTATCATCCACGCCAATGACACTCAGTGCCGACAACAATTGATAACTGGTCGCCGCCGATTTTTTATCGCGCGACTCACCGGTTTTCTTATAACGTAAATATTTATATGCCGTTTGAATAATCCGTTTTTGTTGATCTTTCGAAATAACTTTAAATTCTGCTGTATCAATTAAGGAAGCATCATCAGCTAATTCAATGACATAATGCTGCAACGGAGGATCAATCTGTTGTAACAGATTTTCCAGCACTGTCACCTGAGAAGGACGATAGTTGACCTGTGAAGTTAAGCCCGCCGCTTTAATCGCGCGAATAGTGTCAACTGGAATAACCGTTAAGCCATATTCACTCGTTAAATCAATGCCTGGACGAGCAACTTCAAGTAATTCCAGCAAGCGATAAGAACAGTTTTCATCAAAAAAGTAATAATCAAATTTCATCTCTTTCAATTCCCAGAGATGCTCGACCATTCGTTGTGTTTCCTGCTGTGTCAGATTAAGCGGATATTCCCAGATATCTCTTTTTTCTTTTTGATTATATTCCTGTATTTTCTTGAAATAGGGTTCAACAATAAAGAACCCGGGGTAGCCTCCGGTTAATCCCTTAAATGCATAAAATAAAGAATTGTCATCCTGGCTAATATTTGCACCAAAATTCACAGCAACTGACAACCAGTCAGAACTGTTTTTCTCTTTTGCATGATCAAGGCGCAACAATGTATGTCCGAACATTGAAGATGGGCTATTCAGATGATAGGCAGGAAAAATCAATGTGACCTGATCGACCGCGACCGACTGACGCCACTCACTATACTCGTGACAGTCGACAGCAGGTAAATTTACGAGTTCTGCAAGCGCCTGCTGTAACCATTTTAACCGTGCTATAAAACGACATTGCGGGTGAGACTCAGAATCGACAGCTGGTTTATAAAATGCCTGTAGTGTTTGCAGTAATTCAGACTCTGGACTGATTTTTCCATCATCCGCATTGAAAAAACGCGGGTCATCCACCTGACTTGTATAACCACTCGGCGAACTTTCATCCACTTCATAATGCAGAAGATTTCTCCAGATGGATGTATTCCACAGCTCATCTTGCTGAGCAGCATCAAGTATTCGCTGGATAGGCGGAGCGGTAGATGCATAGGACTGGCTAACAAAGATTAAGCCAAAGATAAATAAACAAGGAAATATGACGGCGGATCTAGCCGACTGCAAACTGATCATTTTTTAACCAACAGAACAAATAACAAACCGTTACAAAGTCTATTTGCCCCGCTGAAAAGGACATGACATTTTATGAAAAACTAATTGTGCAAAAACAATAAATAACTTTCAAAATTAAGGGCCTGTATTCGTAAACACAGGCCCTTAATAACATCAACAAAACAGATTAACCTACGTATTTAGCCAGGCGAGAATCTGCTTTCATAACATTTTCCAGAGAAGCCAGAACGTCTTCTGCTGTTACATCTTCGCTAGGAAAGATAGTTGCAAAGTTTTCATGAGTCACTTTTGCGAAAGTAGCACGATCTTCTGGTGCAACACCCATCATTACCGCTACTGCGTTGAGCGCTTCACCTTCACCCATCGCAACATCTTGTGAGAACTCGCTCATGATAGAACCCAGCAGTGATTTACCGCCATAAGTTAAGGTACCGTTAGTAGCACAACCATTAGTTCCAGAAGTCATACCAAAGGTAGCATTACCTGATGTTCCATTCGTGATTGATGCCATGAAATGAGGACCGATACCCGCCTGGCCATCAAATAACAGATTACCCCAACCACAGTCTGGACCACCCGGAGCTTCCGCAAACGCACCTGATGATGCTGCTAGTAAAATTGCGCCTGTCATTAGTTTTTTCATAAAGTTTCTCCATTTATAGCTCTATTATTAGAGCCAAAAAAATTATAGTTATTTGGAATGCTGCGTAGCTATAATAGCAGTAAGAAGTAACTATGCAATAGCAATTTATATGAACCAATTGGCAGTTAACTTACTGTTTAGCTTTTAGACAAATTAATTAACTGAGATACAGTTATCAATATTATTTCGCTGCGCTCATCTTATATTAGACTTTCTAAAACCCTGCGTCTGGTTATGGACTCAATCACGTGTTAAAACTATTAAATCGTTTATTTAGCATATTATTACTTACATCATTAACTGCCTGCACTAATGTATTTTTACAGCCTTCAAACAAACTGCTTATCACCCCCGATCAACTCAATATTCCTTACTCGGACATCACTTTCACCAGCAAGGACAAGCTTAAACTCAATGGCTGGTGGTTTCCTGCGCAACAGAATTCAAAAGCACTTGTCATCTTTCTTCATGGAAATGCCGAAAATATAAGCACACACTCGGCTGGTGTACACTGGTTAACCAAACACCAGTTTGATGTTTTTATATTTGACTATCGGGGTTATGGCCGATCTGAAGGTCAGGCTGATATCGACATGAGTATTAATGATATCTATAGCGCGATAGATTATGCCGTTAGCCATTACCCGGCCGAGAAAAAAATATTTCTTATCGGTCAAAGCCTCGGCGCAAGCATGGGTATATATGCATTAGCACAACGGCCAGATGATATTGATGCTGCCGTATTCGTTTCACCTTTTAGCGATTACAGAAAAATTAGTCGGGAAATGCTGGCAACTTCATGGATAAGCTGGGCTTTTCAGTGGCCCCTCTCTTTCATGGTGAGCAACGATTATCGTCCACTTGATTATGCATCGGCTTTGCCTGACATTCCCATCCTCTATTTATACAGCCATCAGGATGAAGTGATTAAACCCGAACATGTACAGACACTTTACCAGCACACCCACCAACCCAAATTCATAGAGCAGCTTGACGACTCACATAGCCGTATACTCAGCAATGAGAATAATCGAAACGTACTGCTTAAATACCTCAACACCTGGCTGGACTAAATTAATTTTTTCATTGCAAAGCATGGCAAGATTCCATAATTTACAGGTTAAATCATTCGCATGAGATAAAAGCATCGCCAAGATACTGATTACAGGTGCCACCGGTTTTGTCGGTAGCCATATTCTACAAACCCTGATGAATATCCCGCATGAGGATATTACACTGGTGGCCGCCTGTCGTAACGCCGATAAATTATTACCCGGGTTTAGCGGGGAAGTCCGTGTGGGTGATTTACGTGATGCCGATTATCTTGATCGCATGCTGGTAGGTATTGATATTGTCTGTCATGCCGCCGGATGGAGCAGCCTGGAAAACTCCGCAGACATCTGTCGAGTAGCTTACCTTGAGCCTACACTTGATTTAATTCAACGCGCGATCGAATGGCGCGTAAAACGACTGGTTAATCTGAGCAGTCTGTTTGTTGCCCCTGCCCGGCAACGGAATAATTCTGCCGCCACCGGCAAGCCTCTGGCGAGCACGCCAATGATGAACTGCCTGATTGCTGTAGAAGACTACCTGAGAACGCTAACTGACTGTCGTACGCAGTTTATTAATCTGCGCCCGGGCATCTATGCTGGAAAGCGCATGAATATCAGCCTGCTTGCCCTGTTATTAAATCGAGGCAGTCAGGCTTCATCAGGCCTACCCTATCTCAGTGGCTCACTCGGCTATTTTCCGTTAATCGATGGTAAGGATATTGGCCAGGCCTTTGCCAGAGCGGCTCTTGCTCCCATCGAACAGAACTACGCCTGCCTGAATATCAGTGGCCCGGAAACACCCGAACAGTCAGAGGCTATGGCGTTTATTCGACAGCACATCAATCAGGCGCCTCTCAGCTGGGGATACCCCAAATCTCTAGCGCCGCAAATAAGCGGCCCACTGTCGTTGCTAACGCTATGGCTTAAAAGCCGAAGCAGACTAGCGGATGGCCATTCCCTGCTCAGCCATGCCATGCTGGAGATGCTGAAATGCCCCCCCATTAATAATAGCCAGGCGCAGAGCTTGATCGGTTACGACCCGGAAATCAGCTGGCAGGCAAGCCTGCTAGAAACTTTAAATGATTATAAAAATCATCACCTTAGCAACCAGTTTAGCCTCCCCTACAAGCCTTTGCATCTAGATTAAGCCGCATACTTTTAATTAGTAATATTAAATATTCTTATGAAATTATGTTTGACATTTAATAGTCAGACAACTATCTTAGTTTTAACGCTTACCACTAAGTGCCAGTAAAACATGCAGGTCTATCCCCTTATCCGTCAACGCAGGAGTCAATGATGAGCATTAACGCAACAGCAACCAGTAATCAAGATACCCCTATCACCATGAGCCAGAACGAACTCGATCAATGGTTTGATCAACGTTTTGAACAACGCCTCACCGAGAAGGAAGCCAGCAAGACACCCAGCATGAGCATTATTGCCACTAAAGGCACGATGGACTGGGCCTACCCTCCTTTTATTCTTGCCTCCACCGCCGCCGCACTCGGCTGGGATGTTTCAATATTCTTCACTTTTTACGGACTGGACCTTCTGAAAAAAGATTTAAATCTGGAAGTCAGCCCTCTGGGCAACCCCGCCATGCCAATGAAACTGCCGTTTGGCCCACAGTGGATACAGAACATCAATATGAAGATTCCTAATGCCATTATGGGGAATATGCCGGGTTTCGAATCCATGGCCACTGCCATGATGAAAAAAACAACGCAGAACAAGGGTGTTGCCAGCATTGAGGAACTGCGCAGCCTGTGTATTGAGGCTGATGTAAAAATGCTGGCCTGCCAGATGACAGTTGATTTATTTGGACACAATCAAAGTGATTTTATTGAGGAGGTTGATGACTGGGTCGGCGCCGCCAGCTTTTTACCCACTGCACAAAAATCAGACGTGAGTTTATTTATTTAATTCAGGAGAGATAAAAATGTTCAAAGCAAGCAAATCAGTACGTTTCTTTTTTCTGAATGTCAGCATTTTGAGCACGCTAGTTATATGGCTAAGCCAGTTTACCCAGATGACATCTTTACTACTGAGTATTCCAGGCTTATTTTTATTTGCTGCAATAACCGGCTGGTGCCCGGGAATGATGTTGACGAGAAAGCTATTTGGTGAATGATTTTTTGACTGCGCTGTACCCGTTGTACGGCGTAGTCATAATTTTATAATATGATTTTTATAAGGTATTTAACTCATCATATTGTGACTATGAGGCTTGCAACCAGTCAATGGCTTCCTGTTCAATTCTGAACATCTTTGTTTGCTGAATGAGCTCTTCAGACAGAATGGTATAAAGCTTTACCAGTGGCTCAGCTAAGGCATAGGTGCAAAGAATTGCAATTTTTGCATTGCCTCTTGATTCTTCATTTTGTTTACGACTTTTAATGAGCTCACGCTGAAAATCGATGGTGATATTTGTAAATTCCATCTCGCTAACATCCCATAGCGCATTTACATCAGATGGAATATCGCTGGACGTTACCAGGCGCATTAATGCATCCGTCATTTCATCTAAACTAACGACCCCGGTTAACTTAACCCTGAGTATCTGCAAGTCCTTATCATATGTAACATCTATCGGCATGGGCATCCTCACTGCAGGCCTGTATCCATTATTTCTAGCGTAATTTTATATAGTTTTTTCCCAAACAAGCAATCGATTATTTGCTGGCATCTCAATATCCTGCACGGGTGATAGACCGTTTCTCTCTGCATATTCAACCAGTGTTTCATAGTGTTTGATACCACTATCGGAATTACGCTGCTTTAACCACTGGTCAAAACGAGCATTACTCTCGGATGTATAGTTCCCATTGTAGTTAAATGGCCCATATTGAGCAAAAATACCACCTGACTTTAGTGTCGCTCCAATATGCCTGAACATATTCTGTGTTTGCGCTGTTGAGATAATGTGCGTTGTATTAGCTGTAAAGACATAATCCATATCTTTTACAGGCCACACTTCATCATCAACATCGAGGATCAGTGGAGATTTAATACGATCATGATTCACATCGCTTAACCACATCAGCATCCCTGGATGCTGATCAGCAAGATCACTCGGCGTCCAGTACAGATGAGGCATGTGTTCACTAAAATAAACCGCATGCTGCCCCGTACCACTACCCACTTCCAGCACTTCTCCCGGAAGCGAATAAACACCTTGCAGGGCTTCAAGAATAACCTGCTGGTTTTGCAGACAGGATTCAGCTACGGGTTTAGACATGATCACTCACTTGATAGGTAAAATCATCTATTGATGCAGCTAGAGCCTGAAGTTCATTCATTGATAAAACTCTTTTAGAACTCTGAACAGGTAATAGGCATCCCAACGACCAGCCAGCTCCCTAATTGAATGCATCGCAAATGTTGGCACTCCAACATCCAGTGTCTTTACGCCTATTTCACTGGCGGTGATAGGACCTATTGTACTGCCACAGCCCATATCAGACCTTACAACAAATGATTGCACAGGCACATCAGCCTGCTTGCAGAGCTGTTTGAAAATAGCACTGGTCTCGCTATTTGATGCATAACGCTGGTTTGCATTCATCTTTATCACAGGCCCCATATTGATTTCCGGGCCATGGTTTTCATCATGCCGGTCAATAAAGTTAGGGTGCAGAGCATGTGCATTATCTGCTGATACCAGCATCGATTTGTCGATCATGCGCACATAATTTTCATGGCTCCCTGCAATGCGTTCTAATACCGATTTAAGAAATGTACCCTGCGCACCCGAGGTAGATGCACTGCCCACTTCTTCGTGATCAGTACACACCAGTAATTTACTGCCAGGGTTACTGGTTTCAGTCAGCGCCATTAAGCCGGTATAACAGCTGAGTAAATTATCCAGCCGTGCGCTGGCAATAAAATCCTGATGCAAGCCGACATAAGCAGGCTCCTGAACATCATAGAAACTCAGCTCATAATCCAGCACTTCAATTGCATCCAGATCATCTTTTATTTTCTGTAACAGAATATCGTTAAACGAGGGCTTTTTTTCCAGATCGGATGCTGGCAACTTAAGTAATACGGGTGGAATATCCGTTTGCGCATTTACACTGCGATTTTTATTGGCTTCACGATCCAGATGAATAGCCAGGCTCGGAATAATGGCGATTGGATCTTCAAAATTAATTAATGTGCTGCACAGGTCATTATCATCATCAAGATAGTTAACACGGCCGGCTAAAGACAGGTCTCGATCAAACCAGGGATTCAGTAAAGCACCGCCATAGACTTCTACACCTAACTGATAGTAACCATTGATAAATATATCGGGTTTGGGCTTCACTTTTAAACAGGGACTATCCGTATGCGCACCCACCATATTAATGCCCTGCGCAATATGATCTTCACCCAGCTTAAATGCAATAATTGAGGAATCGTTACGCGTCACATAGTAGCCCTGCCCTGTTTCTAGCTGCCAGCTATCTGCTTCATATAAGCGCTGGTAACCCGCACATTCGAGCTTGTAGATAATCTGCTCTACCGCATGAAACGGCGTCGGCGACATGGCGATAAAATCCATTAAATCAAAATTGAATTTTTCGTCGTTCATAATAATCCTGCTGGTTAAAGAAATTGTATGATTTGCAGCCAAGTATACAAAATTTCTATTTAAAAATTGACCTTGTACTAACGCGCAATGCGATACAGTGTTTTTTCGTCGTAACCGGTAATCACCGCGACCATTCCGTAAAGCGACTGATTCAGTTCTTCATCACCCGTATCTACACGTAGAGGCTGGCCGTTTAATGACTGTAACTTTTCGGCGGTAGAAATAATATCAATATTTTGCATACCCAGGTGTCGAATAATATGCGGACTTATTTGCTGGTTTCCCCGACCAAACACATGCCCCTGTCCACCAATCAGAGTAATAATCAGGCGGACGTTCGGGTGTTCACTCAGCAGTTTCAACAATTGTTGTTCTGATAAATCATTCGCAAGCAGCTGCCGGTTTAATACCGCATCAACACCTAATAATGTCGCCGGCAAATCCAGTTCATCCATCACCGCCCTGGGGGTGGTACCAGAACCGATCAGGTACAGGGTATCATCTTCCATGGTTTCCACCATAAAAGCCGCAATATTCTGCAGGCTGAGTTCTTCATGAACCACTCCCCCTTCTTTCATGCTCTGCATAAACTGGTTTTCGGCTGGCACCGCCAGATGACCATACAGCCTGGCTTTTACCCTGTCCTGACGAAACGCCTCTTCATCTATATCCATCACCGAGGCTTCCGTCAGGGACACTGGTCGCCCCCTGATTAACAGACTCAATAGCTCACCGGCATGGGCTGGCGTGACCGCATACACCGACGAGTGAATCTTACAACCTGCAGGCACACCGATAACGGGGGGTATCGAGTGAGATGCCTTTGCCTGTTCAGAATAGGCCTGCAACGCACTAAACACATTTCGCGCCGTCCCATCTCCCCCGGCAAATAAGAGTAAATCAACCCCGTGTTGCAGACAGGCTTGTACTGCCGCCTCGGTATCTGATGCCTGAGTTCCGTCTGTTGGTGCATCTTTAATCACCGTTGTATGAAACCCCATGGACTGACACAAACGCTCACCCATTTCATGGGCGGCGGTCAATATTTGCAGTTGATCTTTATAAGGTTCAATCAGCTGTAACGCCTGCTGCATACGCAATGGAGCCATAGGTATCGCACCACGCTCCCGTGCCAGCTGCTGAATGGCTTCGCCATCCGAGCCTTTGAGCGCAACGTTGCCTCCAATTCCCGCCACCGGATTAATGATTAAACCTAATCTAAACAATTCGTTGTCCGCATATCTCACTTAAAGTGATATTATTATCGCGCAATTTTAAGGCAACCCATAGCTAACAGGGTCATTCATATTAATAAGCCCTGCTACTACTATTAAATCAGGATCACTACATGAGTTTTCAACATCCATTTCTTCCTCGTCGTCAGTCAATTCCAGTACAGGTTGGAAATGTTACTGTGGGTGGCGAAGCTCCTGTCGTGGTGCAGTCTATGACTAATACAGATACGGCGGATGAAATCGCCACCGCGATTCAGATTGCTGAGCTGGCAGCCAGCGGCTCGGAAATTGTACGGATTACGGTGAATACCATAGAAGCTGCACGGGCCGTGCCCGGCATTAAAGCCCGTTTAAAACACATGGGTATAGACGTACCTATCGTCGGCGATTTTCATTTTAATGGCCATAAACTACTAAACGAATGCCCTGAGTGTGCTGCTGCACTCGACAAATATCGCATCAACCCGGGTAATGTGGGGCGCGGGAAAAAACGTGACGAACAGTTTGCCATGATGATAGAAATGGCGGTGAAATATAATAAGCCGGTACGCATTGGGGTTAACTGGGGCAGCATGGATCAGGAGCTGCTGGCAAAACTAATGGATGAAAATGCACAACTCAGCGAGCCCAAAGACCCAAAATCAGTGATGTTTGAAACCGTAATTCGCTCGGCTATTGAGAGCGCGCAGGCCGCGGAAAACATTGGATTAGCCAAAGACAAAATTATTCTTTCCTGCAAAATGTCAGATGTGCAGGATCTAGTGACCGTGTATCGCGCCATGGCCGAACGCTGTGATTATGCCCTGCACCTTGGTTTAACCGAAGCGGGCATGGGATCTAAAGGCATCGTGGCGTCAACCGCAGCACTGGCAATTCTTCTGCATGAAGGCATTGGTGACACCATCCGCATTTCACTGACGCCAGAACCCGGCGCCGCACGCACCAAGGAAGTGATTGTTGCCCAGGAAATTTTGCAAACCATGGGACTGCGCTCTTTTGTTCCATTAGTAACTGCGTGCCCCGGCTGTGGTCGCACCTCAAGCACCTATTTTCAGGAACTGGCTGAAAAGATTCAAACGTATTTACGTGAACAAATGCCTTTCTGGGCCAGCAAATATCAGGGCGTTGAAACCATGTCGGTCGCCGTTATGGGTTGCGTGGTAAATGGGCCAGGAGAAAGTAAACACGCGAATATCGGTATCAGCCTACCGGGCACTGGAGAAAAACCAGTAGCACCCGTTTACGAAGACGGTGAAAAAACGGTCACCCTGAAAGGCGAGAATATTGCAGCTGAATTTCAGGATTTACTCAATGCCTATATTGAGCGCACATATCAGAAAATATAAAACTCAGTCGTCGTCCTTGCAGTAAAAACTACAGGATGATTTTGCATCGGCAATGCAGGATGCCCAACGAGGCGTACAGGATTCAATACAACTTTGCATATCGTCTGTAGAAGTATAAAGCCTCGATCGACACAAACTCTGGCATTCTCTATTCTGTCTCTCACAACCCCTGTCATTCATACACGAACGACAGGCGTCTGATTCAGCATGCGCGACAGACCCAACAGAGATAAAAAAAACAAACAACATATTAAAATAAAATTTAAACATCGGCTGCTCCACAAACTGGCAGTAAAATTAATATTGAAGAAAACATGACCGGTTTTTCAAACTGATGGGCCAAAGAATATTTATAATAAAACACAATGTATTCTTCAACAATATTTAAACCTGCTTTTAATCAAGCAATAAAGACTCATCAAATTCTTTGAGCCAGGGTAATACATCTGCCGCAGGCATCGGTCTGGAAATAAAATACCCCTGCGCAATATCACAACCATAAGCACGAAGCTGAGCATAAATCTGGTCTGATTCAACACCTTCGGCAACCACTTCCATATGCAACTCATGACCAAGCATGATGCAGGTTTTAACAATCGCACGTGATTCATCATCCTGCACCATCGACATTACAAAACTTTTATCAATTTTTAATTCGGTAAAAGGCATACGGTGCAACTGCGACAATGATGAATAACCGGTACCAAAATCATCAATTGACAGACCAATGCCTTTCATGCGTAAACGCGTTAAAATGTCCAGCGAGGTGACCAGCTCACCCATCAATACACTTTCAGTCACCTCCAGTGTAAGTATATTAGGGTTTAACTGGTTATTACTGAGTAAATCGATAAGTTGCTCAGGCAAGGACAAGCTGGTTATATTTTCAGCCGAAATATTAACCGATATTTTTGTATTCAATCCCGCGTTTTGCCACTCACGACTCTGTTTTATCGACATACGAATAACAGCTGATGTGAGATCACTGATTAAATGATTGTTTTCAGCCAGCGAGATAAACATATCTGGAAATATCAGCCCTCTTTCCGGGTGGTTCCATCTAACAAGTCCTTCAACGCCATGCAGCTCACCGGTTCTCACATGTATTTGTGGCTGGTAATGAAGTTCCAGCTGGTTACTGTGAATCGCTGTTCGTAACTCATCTACGCTAATAACAGACTGTTCACCCGCTGCTACGTTGGTAACAACTGATTCGACCTTAGAAATATCCTGAATCAGACACTTAAGCTGGTCCATAGCAATAGGCTTTGTCAGGCTGGCTGCAACCTTAAGAGAATAGGCATGTGCGAGTTGTTCGGCAGAGTGCAATACACCTTTATCATGCCCGCTTATCAATACCAGCTGTGCTTGACATGCGCCTTTACCCAGCTCTCGAATAACCTCAATACCATCTATATCAGGCATATTCAAATCAAGTAATATCACATCAGCATCGTACAATGGAGTGCCTATAAATTGCCTGGCACTGGTGAAATACTGGTTATCAATACCCACACTATCAATTGCCGCGGAGAGCAATTCAGCGATTTGAATATCATCATCAACAATATATATTTTTGCCATATTATCCTAACAATTTAAGCCGACTACACTGGCTAATTTATTCAATTTCATCCTGATGCAGTTTTTCTGCATAATTAATCACTAACATTCTTAACGGGTTAACTGATGATACAGCAACTTTACATTAACAACGACCCACACATCTTCTAATAAAAACATATCAGCAGGCATTATCTCGTCATCAAAGTCACTCGCCAGCTTAATTCAACAATCAATGCTGATGATCAAATTAACCTGACTGCAACAATTTCCTTACACGATCTAGCAGCTGCTGTCGCTCATAGGGCTTCTGTAATAAATTTTTATGCAACTCGGAATCTTTAACAGCCAGATGCCTATCATCACTGAATCCACTGGCAAGTTGAATTTTGACATCTGGAAAATGCTCTTTTATATACTCAGCCAGCTGATAGCCATCCATTCCCGGCATAATGACGTCACTAATCACAACATCAATATGTACTTTTTTAAGCCACTCAATTGCCTGGCTTGAATCCTCGGCCGTATAAACCTGATAACCTACAGACGTTAATGTTTCATCTAATAATTGACGTAAAGACAACTCATCATCAACCACCAGAATATTTTCTCTGGCTAAATTTGCTTCCTGCTTCATAGCCAGCGCTTCAGCATTACTATCAGTTTTCTGATCTACTGCACCGCTATATCGAGGAAAGTAGAGCTCAAAGACAGTACCCTTCCCTGGAAAGGATTCTACATTAACAGCTCCAGAGCTGCGTTTCATAAACCCATATACCTGACTCAAACCAAGCCCGCTACCCTTATCGCCTTTGGTTGAGAAGAAAGGATCAAAAATTCTACTAACTGTATCTTCATCAATACCTTTACCTGTATCAATAATACGCAAACAGACATAGTCACCTGAAGCGCCCAGTTTAAGCTCAATGGCCTGCGCACTATTTATCTCGATATTTGATGTTTCAATCGTGATAACACCTGTATTTTCTATTGCATGCATCGCGTTAATACACATATTTAACACGGAATCTTCCAGATCACTTGAATCTATGTAAACCGGCCACAAATCAGCGTAAAAACTAAACACTAGTGAGATACGTGCGGTTAATGTTTTCTCCAGCATATTTTTATTCTGCTGCAACAAATCATTTAAATTCACAATATCCGGTTCTGTCGTTTTTTGTCGTGAGAATGACAGCAACTTCTTCGTCAATCTGGCACCCCTTGTGCCAGCGTAATATATCTCGTTGATATATTTGTGTAGCTTTTCATCAGCAGGTAACTGATCCATTAACAACTCAGCGTAGCCCAGAATAACGCCCAGCATGTTGTTGTAATCATGCGCGATACCTCCCGTTAGCTTACCCAGCGCATCCATTTTCTGACTATGACGCAGCTGTTGCTCCTGCTCTTTTAATATGGAAACATCAGCACACGAACCAATAAATCGGCGCTTACCATCTACTTCATCAGCAAACTCATTAATAGATAAATGCATAAAAAAGATCGAACCATCTTTACGTAAAGCCTGCACATCACGTCCCGTACCCATAATATTTTTCTTACCTGTTGTAAGATAGGCACGAACATAAGAGTCATGCTGGCCATGATATGGCTCCGGCATCAGCAAACTGACATTCTTTCCAATAACTTCACACGCTTCATAGCCAAACATTTTCTCAGCCGCACGATTAAAACTCTGTACAATGCACTCTTCATCAATCGTTATCAATCCATCTTCCATGGTATCGAGTATTAGCGATATTCTTTGCTCCTTTTTAACAAGTTCTGTATTCTTCGCCTCAACTGTACTCGCCATTTCATTAAAGCTGATTGCAAGATCTGTTAGCTCGTCATTTCCTGTTGCATGAACTCTTGCCTTGTAACCCGATGCAGAAAATTTTCTAGCCGCAAAGTTAATGCTTTCAATTCGCTGCACCAGTAATTTATTATGCAGCAGCATAAAAAACACAACCATAATAAACAGCAGAATCACAACTGGCTGCGCCTTTAACTGCAATGTATGCAGCGCCTTCCTTTCTATCCATTCCAGATCAACATCAAGATAGATATAACCTGTTCGACTCTTCAATAATTGCTGTTCTGTATTCACTCCTAGCACAACAGGATACATTGCGATAATTTTCTTTCTGTCTTTATCTACCCACATATTTGATTTAGAAGGCATGGCGTTCATCATTTCTAGAATCAAATTCTGATCGACCTGATTTGCAAAAACATCCTCAAGCCGCTCACCCACATAAGCGAGCCTGGATGAAGCGACAACGTTGCCATCTTCGTTTAATAGAACCACGTAATTAACATAGCGTATGGATGAAAAAGAAGACACTTCAACCTGGACCTGCTCATATAATTCCTGCTGTGCGAGAAATTCAAGTGTGTTTTGCATGCGCGTTACGTCTATATGCACATTGTTTTTCAGATCCTCAGCCTCATTGTTCACCAGAAAAAAATACGCATTAACCAGCAAAAGACTGACTATGGTTAACACAGCAGCAACAACGCTGGTGGATATTTTTACACTTAGAGGTATACGCATAACATTTAATTACTTTTACGAAACAGTTGTTGCGTATCAACCGGGACGCTAATGATCTGACTTTCGTACATACTAGTAGCCATTTCCCGAGATGTTTTCTGTAGATTATTTTTCTCATTGTTATTCAACAAGCTCTGATTCTGCAGTCGACCTGGAAACGTCATCCCCTGAAATGCAGTCAGCACGTTTTCTTCACCCAGTTTCATGCGCTTATTCAATATATCTGTAAAATTCTGAGGATTATTTTTAAACCTGTCTATGGCCTTAAACCAGGCTTCTTTTAGATGCTCAATATGCTCCGCTGCTGATTTCACTATATCTTTTCTTACAATCAGCACATCAACTATTTCACCCGGTAACTGCTGACTATCGAATAATAGCACTGCCCCATTTGCGAGCAGCCGACTTCGCACAGGATCAAAGGTCACCAGTGCATCGACTTCTTTTGCATTAAATACACGTTCATGATTGTGTGGTTCATAGGGAACAATTGTAACGCTAGCCTTGTCGATACCCGACACCTCTAGCGTACGGTGAATAAAATAGGTACCCAGGGCTGAATGTTCAATTCCAACACGCTTGCCTGCAATATCCTGAATCGATTTTAATTCTGGCTGACCCAACAGCACATCAGCACCATCAGATACATCTAATACCAGAACAATCTGCATATGCTCGCCGCTGGCCTGCATACTGATGGCTACATCGAGCGTTACTGCCGCCGCATCAAGCAAACCGCTTCGGTAAGCCTTAATTACCTGAGAGGTCGAGGTATATTCTACCAGCCGGATTTTGTGCTTATCCAGATAACCAAGCTCACGCGCCAGATACAGCGGCTCAAAACCTGGCCACAGGTTCGTACCGATACGCAGTGGGGGTGCACTGGTTTCTGAGCAGGCAACAACCAGCACACAACACATGGCAAGCAACAGTTTCAACATATACAGACCATCTCGCCCTGAATGGATAATAAAATAGGAGTTTAGTACAGCGAAATATATCCTGTGTGATATTTAAAGCTGACGTTAAGATATAGGCTGCCCCTAACAGGAGGGTTTTAGAGTACAGCAGTCTGAATTACCTCAAAGTCATCGAAAACACCTTCAAGGTTTCGGCGAAACAGTTGACGAGACCAGTTTTCCAGCCCCTGAGGAGACTCTTCTTTTTTCAGCACACTGGCAATCAGATCCAGTTTAACGGTGTTGGGCGTGTAGTGTTCAACCAGCTCATGCCAGGCATTCAGCTGATTCGCCCGCACGCCCGGCATAGCATAAGAGGTGCATTTCACCGATTGAAAACTCAGGGTAGAAAAGAAACCTCGCAACTTTTTATTCACCTCTTCCCGTACCAGTTTACAGGCGAACCAGGCAATGGTTTCTGTTACTTCCAGAAGATCCTGTTCCAGATCACCCTGCTTTTCGAGGTAATCCAGTGCAGGAAAGTAACTTAACTTGTGCTTTTTAACCGCCGCCACCACCTGTTCAGTCAGTGCCTCACCTACCACTTCCGCAGACGAAGGCAGGTGGCGCTCCAGTAACTCGTGAGGCAGTTTCACCTTAAGCGTTACATGAATTTTACTGATGTGCAGTGATGGCATGATGATCTATCTGGCTTTATCTATCGCATATTTATGCACTGGCACGCTAGCTGCGCAGCACCTGTGTATGCATCTTGATTGGGTCGGTCAGGTGTTTAATCCGTTTACGCATCACAGAACCCACAGCATCGGTTTGCCCAAACACCGGAAACGTCAGCTCTTCACAATAGCCGGAGAGCACCATCATCGCATGCAGGTAAGGCTCTGACTCGGGCAATACGGACTTAATCTCCGCCAATGATTCATCACACTGCTGACAGTTTGTTTTTGCTTCTTCAATGATCACATCAATTTCACGATGATTATTAAAGCCGGGGCAGATATCCGCGAAATACTTTTCAATCGTCATAAATAACGCCACGACCACATTCTGATCGCTCGGGCGTTTTAATGCGGCATCAATTGTATGCAGATAATTCTGCCCTGCCGCCGACATCACTTTAAGCAATAACGCCGCCTGCCGATTACCCTTTTCAACTAATGGCGTTAGCTGCTGCTGGAAATGCGCATAGCGGTGATGAGCCTCGGCATCGCCCGGTAAATCATCAGGCATCGCCTGCAGAAACCCGACGTAATAGGCGCCTTTTAACTTTGCCTTGTCCCACAGTTTCTGCCGCAATTCTTCGGTTACCAGCCCTGGCTGCAATGCAGCCTTCACACTGTCGATCATCGCCAGCGGCTCTTCTTCAAACGGCAGATGTTCAATCAGAAATTCGGCCAGCACCGGCCCCATTTCACCATCAATCACCGCCTGTTTTTCCAGCATGCGTCGCGCATTATCGGTGGTTGGCATGCACCACCAGGCACGACGGGCAATTTCATCGGTTAAGCCTGCAGCATGCACAACCGCCACCACGGCTTCTTCTTCACCCAGAACCAATAACTGATCGAGGCTTTCATCTTTTGCCTGCCCCATGCGCGTCCAGCGTTTTAGATAAACCGGATAGCCACCCGGAGAGCCGATGGAATGTGAAGACAGCAGGGACTTCACATTGCGAATATACTGCTCATCCCTGCAATTAGGGTTAAGTGGCACTTTGGCTTCACCACGCTCGGTAAGTGCATACACAATCATGCGAGATTCATCGACACGTACGGCCTGCAAACCCTGGGTGAGTAACACATTTAACCGCAGACTATCTTCCGGGGAGAGCTCCATTATCGATTAAAACCTTTCTTCCAACTTCTAGATAAATTAATGCCAGTATATTTGTAAAGCGCAGATCAGCGTACCCTGCTCCCAAACTTAAGTATTTAGTTTAACTGCACACGCTGGCCCCAGGGAACCGGGGTTTTACCTTTAACCAGCCAGATCACTGGAAAATATGGCTCCTTCTCGGGAAATTCACCCTGCGCATCGGTAAAATACACCACCAGATTCGGCGCCTCATCCTGCGCTTCTGCCCATTCAATCACCGGATTAAATCGAGTACCGCCGCCGCCTTTAAATTTCTGTGGCATTTTAAATTCTTCCCAGGGTTCAAACACCCAGGGCCCACCGTCTGCCAGATGTGAATCACAGGCGAGTAAGGTAATACGTGCACGGATCTGGCTTTTAATCGAATCGACTTCGGAAATAAATTCGCCAATTTCCTTATCGGAAATCGAGCCACTGATATCCAGTGCCACCACGATATTCAGCTGGGTACTGCGCAGGCTGGGATACACCGCAGGATCGCCGCGTCGAGTGGATGGCCTTGCATAGGTATAATCGTCACGCGCCACCATGGTCATATAACGTGATAGCAACATGCGCCAGGGCAAACGCGGTTGTAACAGGTGATCCACCATACGCGCCATGGAACCACCCAGCTTACCCGCCTGTATTGCCTGCTGCGCGGCACTGGCCATGCGTTGTTGCCACTGCAGGCTTAAAGATTCAATTTCCTGTGGCGTCAGAGGTTCGGGTTCACCCTCGCCTTCTTCCGGTGGGCCGGATTGCTGCTTACCCTCGTCACCGCTATTGTCTGAGTTATCTTCTCGTGCGCCGCCCTGATCTTCGCCACGCCCCTGCGAATCACTTTTCTGCTTCTGGTTCTTACCTTCGTGCTGCTCTTCGGGTTCATCACCGGTGCTGGTTTCGTTATCATCATCCTGATCGTTATCCGAATCGGGATTAATTTCCTGCTCCAGCTCCCGCTCCTGATCATTATCGTTATCTTCCAATAACGGATAAATTTCCTCGGCGGTCATGCCATCGTATTCACGCAGGTAATTCACATCAGCGGGAGGTGTCATGCCATCATTGATCAGCATCGGGTTAATCGCAAAATCGCAGGCCATATCCCAGCGATGCTGTACGCGATTCTGCCGACGTGCGAAATGGGAAAGTGCACAATGCAGGGCTTCATGCGCCAGTGCAAACTGGGTTTGCTCCGGGCTTAAGGCATCAATATAGTGTTCGTTGTAATAGAGTTTTTTACCATTACTGAATGTCGCATCACACCAGTCATCTTTTGCGCGCACCATGGGTAAACGCAATACCAGTGCACCCAGAAAAGGCTTTTCCAGGATCAGCTTTGTGCGCGCGGTGGCAAGTTTTTTTTCCAGATCGATTGGCATGTTTTTTTATAAAAATAAATATTTTAAATTACTGTTTAGATCGCCTCTGTATGGTTTCAGGCAAGGCGAAAAATATAAGCTTACAAATGTAAGTGCATATTTTTTAACGAAGCACTGGAACATTTCAGAGGTGAGGTGAGCTGTGCTGTTATTTTTAGTAGATCATTAACTCGGCAATATCATTCGCCCATTCTGCAAACTCGGGCACCGCAAAGATTTCTTCGCCAATCGCACGGTGCATATCAGACACCATCATCACACCCATTTCTTTCTGCCTGAAATTCTTCGCATATTTGAGAATATTGCCCATAACCACGGGCGCTTCACTCGTGCCTTTAACCCGTATTGCACGTCCAACTAATGCAGCCGCCACCGCATACTGAAGATCAATTTCTTTTGGCGCCGCAACTTTTTCACCAGCAATAATCGCGTCCAGGTCAGGCATTTGATCCAGGCTTTCAATAAAGGCATTCAGTTCCACGCCAGCTGCCGGACCCACACAGGCCTGTAAGGTCCCCAGCAATAAATCAGGGTGATCCTCAAATTTATGCAATGCGTTATGTGCGAACTCCCATGAACGAGGAGACGGGAAAGCCACCGGATTATGTGACGGATCGAAATCAAACAGCAGATCAGGACGGAAGCGTAAAAAACCAATCACTCGCTCATTAATATTGTGCTCCCAGGCCCAGGCGACCCAGTCATCCAGATTCACATCCACTTCATAATGCGAGAAACGGTTTGCCAGTGGCGCTGGCATGGTATAAGTCACACCGCGATCGCCCTGACGATTACCTGCTGCAAAAATAGCCCAGCCTGCAGGCACTTCATAATTTCCCAGCTTGCGATCCAGAATCAGCTGATAGGCCGCAGCTGAAACACTGGGGGGGGCCGAGGTAATTTCATCGAGAAACAGAATACCCTTTTCACCGTGACGCTCTGCGTTCGGCAACATAGACGGAATCGCCCATTCAACCGCTGCTCCATCCTTAAACGGAATACCGCGTAGGTCACTGGGCTCCATTTGCGACAGGCGAATATCAATCACCGGTATATGATGTTTTTCAGCGACCTGTGCCACCATCTGTGACTTACCCACACCCGGCGGCCCCCATAACATGACTGGCGTATGGTGCCCGGTTTCAGTACTGGTGAATTCTCGATTTAAAACAGATAATAATTTTGCTGGGCGCATTGCCTATCCCGAATAATAATTTTACTTTTAGGTGTAATTGAAAATTAGCCGTAACTGTTCAGATTGCCTCTGGGTGCTTCAGCTCAAGGCGAAAAATGTGAGTTTACAAAGGCGTAAATGACCATTTTTCAACGCAGAGATGGAGCGCCCCAGAGGTGAGCTGGGCAGTTACTTATCAAAAGCCGGCTTTCTTGTACCACTCTTGTGCTTTTTCCTGATCCGCATCTACGCCACGACCTTCTTCATACATCATCGCAATCGTCGTCATTGAACCAATCAGCCCCTGATCTGCCGCTTTTTCAAACCAGCACATGGCTTCTCCCAGATCCTGAGCGATACACTCACCTTCCATATACATAAAGCCAATACCGTGCTGGGCAATCGCATGACCCTGCTCGGCTGCCGCTTTCATCCATTTAAAGGCATTCTCATCATTGGCGACGACGCCCAGACCATTCTGATACATAATAGCCACTTTATGCTGGGCTTCGGCATCACCTTCCTGTGCATATTTAATTAAGAAACGCATGGCCGCATTGAAATTCTTTTCTTCAAATGCCGCTATACCACTGGCGTAATCGGGATCGTTCATCGGCATTTCTTCTGACATGGTAAACCTCTTAAAGTCTTTCATTGGGGGGAATATGGCCACTATAACGGAGCTTTAATACTATGCCGCTGTGCAGCATATATCAGCGTCCAGTTACAGCGAATATCCCTTATGGGGAGAATAATTCTCATTTAACTCCGGGTAACTCCGCCCGGATAACTCTGGCATTTTAGCAGAGTTTGCATCCTCACATAAACGTGCCTTATATGTGGGTTTGTCGGCAAAAATTCATCCCTCAGGCAGAGTTTCTTTGGTTTATCTAGCGCTATAGCTTGATTTTTTGTGCTTTCACCGTAGAATCCCCTGTCTTAATTAGGGCTGTTGGGCACACCCCTCCCTATAGGGATATATAGACAGCTTATGAGTCTGCTATACTATCGCGCATTCTGAAAAGGACGACTTACTGTCCCTTTCAATAATTAACCTATTTCAAGTGTCGCTGGTGCCACTACCAACGATATGACTAAACATGGTCTTTACCAGGAGTTAGCTATGAACCAAGAATACTATGATACAGTTGTTAAGCTGGAAAAAGATGGTATCGATCCAGAATACATCCAGGGTTGGCAAGGTGGTTACGTATGTAACCCAGAGCGTGAAGAACAGCGTACTAACGAAGCATACGAAGCAGGCTTCGAAGATGGTAGCAATCACAACACAGATAACGCTGCTAACTTCAAAGCTTAATTTAAGCTTTAATAGCATCTAAAAAGGCCGGATTTGATCCGGCCTTTTTTGTGCCTGTATTTTTCTGTTTCCGTGTTAACTATCGACCTTAGGCCCTACCCATACCTGCTGTGCATTAACGAATTCCAGTATGCCATGCGGCCCCAGTTCACGACCGTAACCAGAACGCTTGATACCACCACTGGGCAAACGCGGATCGGATTTCACGATGCCATTAATAGCCACCTGACCGGCTTCAATATCCCGCGCCATCTGTTCGGCAAGCGCCACATCCGCTGTCCAGATAGATGATGCCAGGCCATACGGCGTATTGTTGGCGATCTGCAACGCATGCTCGGCTGAATCAGCCTTCATCACTACCGCTATCGGGCCAAAGGTTTCTTCACAGGCCGCCTGCATCTCCAGGGTCACATCAACCAGCAGGGTAACCGGATAGAAAAAACCTGCACCCTCTGGAATCTCTCCTCCCAGCAGACAACGCGCGCCTTTCTCAATACTACTGCTTACCTGACGATGCATAGCCTGACGCAGATCATCGCGGGCAATCGGACCTACCTGAGTCGATTCTTCCGCCGGATCACCCATTTTAAGATCAGCCAGCAATGCCTGAAAACGTTCGATAAATGCATCGTACACCGCAGCCTCAACAATAATCCGCTTGGCGGCAATACAGGACTGACCTGCATTAATAATACGCGATAGCACCAGTGTTTTAGCAGCCGCATCCAGATCAGCATCCGCCAGTATCAGGCTGGGATCAGAACCGCCCAGTTCGAGTACCGCGGGTTTGATATTTTTCGCCGCCAGTGAGGCCACTGCGCTGCCCGCCGCACTCGAGCCCGTAAGCGATACGGCCTGCACGGCATCATGCTCTAATACCTGCCGCACCTGATCATTGTCGATACGCAGGTTCTGTAACAAGCCTTTGGGTGCACCGGCCTTGAGGAACAGCTCTTCGATGGCCTCACCACAGGCGGGCACATGGGGATCATGCTTCATTAAACAGGTATTGCCTGCCATAATGGCCGGTGCACAGAAACGAAAGGCCAGCCAGAAAGGCGCATTCCATGGCAGCACACCGAGCACTGGTCCCAGTGGCAGATGCTGCACATAACTGTGAGTGGCATCCGACGGCAGGCTGCGAGGAGCCAGATAAACTTCACCGTGTTCTGCATAATACTCAGCACACCAGATTGATTTCTGCACTTCGCCTCTGGCTTCAACAATCGGCTTGCCCATTTCATCTGTCATCAATCGCGCCAGCCGCTCTTCATCATCGCGCATCAACTGCGCTACTTTTCTGAGCATGGATGAGCGCTCAGCAAAGCTGGTTTTACGCCATTGCCTGAAATCCTCTTCGGCAGACTGAATAAACTGCCCGAGTTCTTCATCGGTGTGCAGGGCATAACGATGCTGCTCTTCACCCGTCGTCGGGTTAGTGGCAATAAACATAAGGTCTCCTCTACTGATTTTCGCTGCTTTTTTCCACCACGTCGGCACTACCTTCTACCAACTGAATATTGCTACTTTTCTTTTTACTCGATTTGCCCGCACTGCTGCTCGACTTGCTGGCCGATAGATCAGGCTTCACGGCAAAGTCCTGTGCCACATCGTCAAAGAAAGAACCACAACCATCTTCAGTTATATAGAAGGTATCGGAGATACCGCAGGACTTGTCACCATCAATACCCCACATCCAGGGAATCACATGGAAGGTCATGCCGGGGCGTAAAATACTCGATTCACCCTGAAACAGGCTAATGATATAGCCTTCATCCCAGCTTGGTGGAAAGGCGATGCCAATAGAGTAACCGGATCGTGTAATCAATCGTGCACCGACATCATTATCGCTAATAATACTGCGCATCATCTTGTCCACATCAGAAACCGTCAGGCCGGGACGCAATTCACTCCGTGCCGTAGCCAGCGCATGTTTCATTAATTCCTGTGATTTATACATACTGTCACTGAGTTCACCACACACCGCAGTACGCATCATCGCCGTGTGATAACGCCGATAACAGCCCGCAATTTCAAGGAACACATGCTCTCCGGGCTGTACTTCCCGTCCTTCCCAGGAGGCATGACCAATCATCGTGCGCGGGCCAGAGGTGACATACGGCATGACCGCCGGAATCTCTCCACCGGCGGCGAACATCTGCTGACAGATTGCCGCACCGATTTCGTTTTCCGACACCCCGGCCTGTACCGCATCGATGCCGGCCTGCATACCTGCCTTGGTGGCGACAGCCGCTTTCTGCATGATATCCAGCTCATAAGACGATTTACAGACTCGTCCTTCTTCGACAATGCCAAAGCAATCCATAATGCGGCTGCGAGTAAACGAAGTATGAAAATAGTCCTGATGGTAACTGGAAAAGTAATAGGAGTTACGCTCATAGCCAATGGTTTTTCCCGCCAGACCAAACTCGACCAGCGCACTCACCAGCATCTGAATTGCATCGCCAGAATCCGGATAAGGACGTGACAGTTCGACCCAGGTGCGCGCAATGACATTAGACTCTTCCAGTTTACGGGTCACCATAAAGGGTTCTCCGTCCAGTGGTACAACTAATGCCTGAAAGAACGAATAACCGGTAGTCTGGTAATCGGTCAGGTACATTATGTTTTCAGGGTCGCTGATAATCACCGCATCCAGCATGCGTTGTTCCATACGTTCACGCAGCTCCCTGATGCGACGTTCATACTCGGAAAAAGGGAACGTCATATCGTCTCGTTCTAGCATGGCTTATACCTCTATTTGTCGGTCGATCGCTTCAGTTAAAATTTGCAGGCCCTGTTGCAGCTCATCATCTGGAATGGTCAGCGGTGGTATCAGCTTAATCACTTCCCCACCGATACCACAGGGGCCAAATAACAGTCCGCGCTCAAAACAGTCACGCGCAACGCGTTTTGTTAAATCACCATCGGTTGTATCCAGCGCCTGCATCATGCCTTTACCGCGAACACTAAAACCTTTCGCAGAATATTTTTCCGCAATCCCTGTTAAATGCTGCGCCATAATTTCACCCTTACGCCGGGTATCGCTCAACAGGTCATCATTCTCGAAGTAACGTAAGGCTTCACGACCGGCAACAAACGAAATGTTCTGGCCACGGAAAGTGCCCGTATGCTCACCGGGTTTCCAGTGTTTATCATGTTCCGGTTTAACCAGGTTCATGGCCATGGGTGTACCCAGTCCACCGATACCTTTGGCCAGGGTAATAATATCTGGCTCGATGCCCGAGGTTTCAAAACTGAAGTAATGCCCGGTGCGACCACAGCCAGACTGTATATCATCGACAATCAGCAATGCACCGAGATCCCGTGCCAGCTGCTGGAGTTCCTGCAACCATTCATCACTGGCGGCATTCACCCCGCCTTCGGCCTGTAACGACTCAACAATGAAAGCCGCTGGTTTTTCCATTCCGCCGGAGGTATTTTCATAAAGTGCGCGAAGATTTTTAAGCCCCTGTATACCACCACCTTCATGGGTATCAAATGGCCAGCGAGTGACATACTGCAGCGGAGTACCCGCCGCGTTGCGAAAATACTCATTCGCGGTGCAGGACAGTGCACCCAGCGTCATACCATGAAAACCCTGAGTGAAGGCAACTACGTTACTGCGCCCGGTGACTCGACGCGCCAACTTCAACGCGGCTTCAACGGCATTGGTACCGGTAGGGCCCATAAACTGTAAACGGTAATCCATTTTGCGTGGCTGCAGAATGGTTTCGACAAAGGCACGAATAAACTCGCGCTTTGGCGGTGTCATCATATCCAGCGTATGCAGAACCCCATCAGCCTGCAGATACTCAATCACCGCCTGTTTTAGCTGCGGATTATTATGGCCAAAATTAAGCACCCCTGCGCCGGCATAGAAATCAATATACTCCTTGCCATCTTCATCCGTTTGACGGGCATTAACACCTTTAACAAACACCACGGGATACACGCGGCTATAGGCACGAATTTCCGACTCATAGGCTTCAAACCAGTCCATATAGACTCCTCTACTTTCACTTCATTGCAAAACACAAATGCCCATTGTTAATCAGTGGGCACCGCTAGTCCGGCAATACGTGAGAAAACACGCATCACCGATTCAATAATCTGATCGTTAAACTGATATTCGGGGCTATGGCAGGGCGCCTGATAACACACATCATCGCCCTGTGGCTGATGCATACCCACCAGCGCAAACGCGCCGGGGATTTCATTCAGGTAATAACTGAAATCTTCCGAGGCCATAATCGGCAACAGCAAGTCTGAATCATGGCATTGCTCACCGAGCTCGGCCTGTAAGGCTTCACGATAACGTTGCGCCGCCTTAGGATGATTAATGGTGGCTTCATAGCGAGGGCGTATTTCAACCTCGGCACTCACCCCATAGGTGGCGGCGGTATTTGATGAAATCTCACAAATGAGTT
>Ga0316207_10001443_pt1 | contig 29135 bp, 33 predicted proteins | sample 6weekpyrite_MG_FD_204943 | JGI IMG/M metagenome (GOLD analysis project Ga0316207, IMG submission 204943) | Microbial mat bacterial communities from mineral coupon in-situ incubated in ocean water Damariscotta River, Maine, United States -... | ecosystem: Environmental > Aquatic > Marine >...
AGTTATCTCGATAGCCGTTATTTTTATGGCAGCCTCTGTTGGGCTTAGCTTTTTGTATCAAGTGCCAACTTATGCATTACTGATCCAGCTTTTGATATTATCTGGTGTGTCTATTTTTATTTTAACCCGCCCTGCGCCCCCGAAAGAGCACGGGGAAGATGTGTAGCTTCATTCCATTGCAGCGAGTACATCCTCAACAAATTTGTCGATTTTGAAGCCTTCGCCGCCAGCCGGATCATAGCCTCTGCGTACAATGACAATGTTTTTGGATGGGATGATCACCAGATACTGGCCCCGGTTGCCCATGGCTGCAAACGCATCATTCGGTATATTGGGGAAGCGTTCGTTGAATAGCCAGAACTGTGCGCCGTAACCGGCAATTGCCGTGCCGTTGCTGCGTTTTTCAGGTGGTTGTGGGCCGAGGGGACTAGAGACATATTGTACCCATCCCTCTGGGAGAATGCGCTCACCTTCCCACATGCCGTCTTGCAGATATAAAATTCCAAGCCGGGCTAGATCGCGAGCGGTTGTCCACACTTGTGATGATAAGATGAAGTTGCCTTCCCAATCAGTTTCTGCACGCGTGTCATTCATGCCGAGGTGGTGGAATAATTTTGTTGGGTATCCAAGGTATTTCTGTTTGTCAGAAAAGGCTGACCGCAAGGCACGTACAGCAAGCATAGTGTCATTGTTGGCATATTTCCAGCGCTTCCCAGGAACAGCCTCCAGGGCGGTTTGGGTTGCTGTGTCGCTCATGCGGCCGCCTCCCATATAAACACGGTCTGTTCGGTTACCCGCCCGGTTACTATCAAGGCCTGAGGCCATATGCAGCAAGTTTTCCAGTGTAATATTTTTGCGCGGATCAATAGCGCTTTGCCAATTGGCAATTTGGGCTGGGGCTTTTATATCGACTTTACCTTCTTGCGCAGCTTGCCCAATGAGGGTGGCAGCAATGCTTTTTGCGACCGACCATGTGCGCTGGCTGGTGTGTATGTTAAATCCATCAACATAGTTTTCTGTTATCAATGTTTCAGGTGTGGCCACAAGAAGGGCCGTTGTGAGCGCATCTTTTCCGTAGGCTGCGTTTTCAAAGGCCCCACTTAGAAGGTTTTTAAGCTTGGGCTGTGTGCCAGCAGGATTAAGAGATTTCCAAGGGTAATTTACACCCCGTTGGCCTGAGTGATTAATTGTATGCTCAGGCAAGTGTGCAAGAGAAGATAGTAGTGACCCGGCAGGCATTTGTACGCAACCAATTTTCCCGCGATGAGCGGAAATTCTGGGCGGCATTGTCTCACTATATTTTACACTGACCGTTTTTTTATCGTGATCAATTACTGCGTTAGGTAAATTTCGCACTATCGATTGCACTTTGCGGTAAATTCCGGTGAGCTCATGCGCTTCAATTTGCTCTAACGTTTTGCCGGCATTAAAAACACCGCTGCAAGTAAAAGCTGCTTTATATCCAGCAGCATAGGCTCGCAGTGTTGCATCTGTTTCTTCAGCATGTGCAGCATGAAAACCTATGCCAAATGCGCTACTTATTGTTACCAATTTTATAATTTTTTGAACCATTTAAAACACCCCTGTTTTTTATGTATTGCAGACCCTGCAATGTCTGGACATTTGGTGCAAGCCTCTTGACAAAAGGAAATTTACGTGCATATGCACTGAGTGATGAGTTATGAAACGTTAAAAGAAGATTTGAGACAGGATGTTGCTGGTGCATGCGCAGCGCAGAAAACGCGCAATGCATCTCGGAAGCTATCCCGTCGTTATGATGATGCCCTTCGACCACTCGGTTTGAAGTGCAGCCAATATAGTATGTTGGTTATCATTACATTGACAGAAGATCGTACATTAACCGAATTAGCAGGTCATGTTGGTCTGGAGCGTACAACCCTTATTCGTAATCTTAAGCCCCTTGAGCGTGAAGGCTGGGTAAAGGTTAGCGAAGAAGGTTATCGCCGTGCCCGAACTGTTGAAATAACAGAGCAGGGGTTGGCAAAACTGGAAGAAGCATTACCAATTTGGTACGCGACACAGAAAAGCCTGAAAGAAGAGCTGGGCGAGGGCACTTGGCAAAGTGTGCATCAAAGCCTTGAAGCTTTGAACAGGATTAATTAAAGCGTTGAGTTAAAAGCAAGGCTGTGAAGGGCGGTTTCTCCGCCAATATTTTGATCTAATTTTGATTGCAGTGATTAACTATGGACTGAAATTGGTCTGTACTTTTGAAATGTGCCTTTGATAGAGGTAAGCTTAAGGCTTACCTCTATCAATAGGTTGTCAGGGATCAGGTGGCCTTAAAAAGTGCCAGAAATCTCTAAACGGAGATTCGGGCTAAATTTACGTTTGGAAATTTCGCTGCCAGTTAAGTCCCCACCGCGTGTTTCATCAAAGAAAAAGCGTGTCCGGTTAAAGCGGCCCGTATTAACATCTGAGGCCTCAAGTCGTATTTTGACACCAAAGAACTTGGTGGTTTCTGCGAAAAGTCCGAGGCGCTTGTTTCCACGAAGCTCTTGGATTTGATCAACTAAATAGCCTGTGTCAGTGAAGCTACCCCAATAGTTCATGCCCCAACTAAACTTTGCTGATGTAATGTCATGCCTGAACTCAAAGGAAAGCCAGCTCGGTGTATACCAGCTAATTCTACGGGCCTCTCCACCAAGGATTGGATCATCAAAGCTGGAGCGCCGATGGTTATATTCCACTTCCAGTAGGGCCCCTTTTAGAACTCTGTCTAAAGGGAAATTGCCTTCAATCTCAAATCCGTAAAAGCTGGCGTCGCCTGCATTTCCTCGGCCAGAACTACCTGAGGGCAAGATGATTTCTTCTAAAATATCGGTGCGCCACTGATAAAAAGCCTTGGCTTTAATGCTGCCGCGTTCGCTAAATTTCCAGTCAAGCGTTGCTGCTGTTCTGGTTTTTTTGTCTGGCTGAAGGTCTGGGTTTCCAGCAGTCGTTCTATCATCTTGCGCGTTTGAGCTAGCAGCAAACAGATCAAAATTTAGCTGGCCAACTTCTTTCTCGGCTTCCAATGTTAATTGGAGGTCATTACTGAAGCTATAGGTGGCAGCCAGGCGTGGTTTCAGGAATTTCAGCGTCTGTTTTTGTGATGCATCGCCAGATACTTTAATCTGAGAGGCCTCGAAAGTAAGGCCGCCATCGAGTGTTAATTTATCACTAATTGAATAGACAAAAGTAGCGAAGGCTTCGCCGCGGTATTCTTGTACAACAACATTAGCGCTATCCAGTTCTACCTCAACGCCGTCTTCGAAAAACTCCAGTGCGCTATCCAATTTGTTTTTGGCAACTTCGACACCAAACTCTGGTTTAAACTTGCCAGCCGTTTGGCCGTATGTGGTGCGAAGAATAAATTCTGTTTTTGTGTTGTCTTGCAGGAAGCGGCTGTCGCTACTGGTGTCAGTTATAAAGTCTTCGGATTTCGAGTTGTTCGTGTATTTGTTTGTATTGCCAGAGGCGAGGCCAATAAGGCGCCATTTCCAAGCATTACTGTATGTTTTTGCCCAATCAACACCAACCTCGGCTTCACGTTTTTCTCTGCGTTCGTCCAAACGCCAGAAGTCGTCATGCATGCCGTTGTCAGGCAGGCGGCCTGTGAAGCCTTCCCGGGTTGTTCTGGCGCTCCAGTTAAAGCCACCAGCTCGGCCATTCAGTGTTAATTTTCCGCCGCCAAGGGGGCGCGAGCCTTCCCCAGATACAAATAGCCATTCCCTTTCAGGCTTGCGGCGTTCTGTGCTGGACGATTCTAGTATGCCGTCTGCATCAAAAGCTTGAATGTCGGCAGGTCTGTAACCCGTTCCAGCACCTATGTCGATATCAAAAGAGGTGTCCCATGCGCCTAGTTTGCTGGCAATTGCAGTTTCAATATTTGGCCTAACACGGCCATCGGGGGTGCGGCGCAATTTAAAGGCCCAAGTGCCGCTACTGCCGGAAAGCTTTTTAATAACATTGGCAACGGTTGACTGGCCTGCGGCTTCGCCGCCGCTAACACCACCGCGAAGTATTTCAATGCGTTCCACTTGTGCAGCAGGAATGCGCTGCAGTGCTGACCTTAAGCCGCCAGATTTTGACGTGGGGCGTGATCCATCAATGAGGACATTGCCGGCTGCGCCGCCAAACCCGCGCACATCTGATCCTTGGTCGAATGAAAACCCTGGTAAGCGCTGGATCATCTCAAAGGCGTTTTGAGGGGCATATTGCCCGAAAAATGCTGCAGGGTAGACATTCATGTCATTCGTACTGACAACAGCGGCCAAGGGCTCTGTTGTTGTGTCTGCTGCGTCGTCGGATAGTTCAGATTTGCTTTTGGCTTCTTTGGATGTCGCGGCAACTTGAATAAGCTGAGCATCATTGGTTTCGTCTGCTTGTTGCGCAGAGACATTAGTTGCTGCCGCAACGATACAAATTAAAGCTGTCGTTGTTAATAGTGCCCTGTTCTGAGACCGGGGCGCAGAGTTAATTTTAAGGCACATAGCCTTGGCTCCTCGCACAGTATTATTTTTATAACGCCTTTTTAAAGTTCCCAAGAGGCGTCGATGTTGCGTTGGCCTTGTTAGTCTGAACAGCGTCGCACTCTTTTGGTGCGTGTATGGTGCTGATCCTGAGGTACTGAACTATCAGGCTTGTTATAGTGTTACATTGTTGCCCGGGGCGGTAATGACATATCTATCTAATAAATGGCGTTTTTTGCGGTAAATTGTTCTCCTTGTGCGGTGAAGTGAGTGCGGGCCTTGCTTAATGGAATTTTTCAATATTGCCATAGGCTTAGTTGAAAAATTTCTTTTCTGGCGAGGGTTATATCCGATATTGGGTAGCAGAGTATATGGCAGTTTGTCGCATACGTGACGCTAAGAGATCAATATAAGTGAGCATATTATTGCTGGACCCTATGATTTGGAGCGCTAGCTTCGTTTAAAGGGGTAGCATTATTAAAGGGATTATTATGGGTGACGATGGCATATCTGCGATTGATTTATGGCTGAATGCTATTGAACCTGGCGAGGCTTTTAAGTCAATTAGTAATCCGCCTGAGCCAAATTATAATGAAGGCAGCGCATGGGCGGCCCGGCCAGAGAATATGGTTGGTGCTTCAATGGTGCCTGAGGGGGCAACAGCGATCGCCCCAGATTATGCTAAAGCTGATGTATTTTATGTGCATCCCACTACGTACGTAGGAACAGCAAACTGGAACGCTGATATCAGTGCGCCGATGGCTGACATGCGTGCCTGCGAGATGGTTGCAGAGCTCATTATGCCCGGACAGGCAGGTGTTTTTAATGGGTGTTGCCGGGTATTTGCGCCGCGTTATAGGCAAGCTTCACTTCATGCGTTTTTTAGGCCGTGCGAAAGTGGGCGTTCTGCACTTGATTTGGCATATCTAGATGTCGTGCGTGCCTTTCAGTATTATCTGGAGAATGACAACAAAGGTCGTCCTTTCATTTTGGCAGGGCATAGCCAAGGGACAAGTCATTTGATACGGTTATTGTCTGAAGACTTTAGCCTAAATTTAAAGCCACAGCTAATAGCTGCCTATTTAATTGGGTTTAAGGTTACAGAAGAAAAAGCAGCCAGCTTTGCCCATATAGTGAGGCCAGCAAAAGCGGCGGATGATCACGGCGTTTTCATTGCGTATGACAGTTTTCTTGATGGTGTAGATGCTTGTAATCAAGCAGATGGAGCAGAGCATTGGGTTCCGTCCGGATGGCGTAAACGTTTTGGTAAGCCAGTTTTTGGCATTAACCCGGTGAACTGGTCTGCAACGCAAGCCTCTTTGAAGACTGACCATAAAGGAATGGGGATTGTACAGGTTAATGATCCAGCTTTGCTGCCTGGCTTGTTTCTCCCGGGCCCTGATGCAGGTGTGGGATTAAAAGCAGAAGGCCTCAAGGCTCCCATAACACCCGGTGTTGCTGCCCATGTAGATGAAAGCGGTTTCTTGAAGATCAGCCTTCCAGAGCAAAGCTATGTTAATCAGGGTATCTTTGGCGGAAATTATCACAATCAGGATATTTCCCTGTTTTACATGAACTTACGGGAAAATGTAGAAACACGTGTTGCGTCTTTCTTGCAGGCTGAGCCCATTTGATGTGCACTGGCACGCTTAGTATTAGTCACATTGATAAGAGGATGCGCCTGATACTATGTGCATTCTTTATTTGAGGTATGTCGTTAGTGCTTTTTAGTGAGCCATGCCGGGCCTTTTTCGCCCTCATAGTATGGCCGCCAAAAACGGATCGTGAGGGGCACAGTTAAATTGAGCCAAAAGGCAACGGCCATAAGCACATAGAATACTTCAGTCGTGAATACGCTATTTTGTGCGTAGGCAATATCAATCACCACAAACGCTAATTCCGCACGGCCTAACATGCCAACACCTATCATGCCACTTTCTGCCCATGTAAAGCCCCCGGTATAGCGGGCAGCTAGCCCTGCGGAAGTTATTTGGCCAACAATCATTAGTGTTAACAGGGTCGCAATTTCGGGGATAAGGCCGATATAAGTTGGTACATCAAACACAATTTTTCCACCGAGCACGATAAAAAATATTGGCCCCAACCATGTGAAAGCGACATCTTCAACAATGCCTTTCACGCGCTGGTAGTTTCGCCGCGTTTCGCGGGTGTCTATTCCAAGTTGGAAATACTCTTCTTTTACAATGAGGCCTGCCATATAAGCCCCAACCGCAGGGTGAAAGCCCATTTCATGCGCGAGTAGCCCTACAGAAACGGCAAGAATAAACACCACCAGCATGGATTTTCGACCTTCATTGAAAGCGAAAATACGCTGGATCCCGTGGCTGCCAATAATGGGAACGCGGCTGAAAAGGCCTGCTGCTTTTCCTGATGGCAAAATCCAAAGTGACAAAGCTGTAACCATGGCGAAAAAGGCGATCGCCTGAAGGGCAATAATAAAGATGCTGGATACGCTTAGTTCTGCCGCACCGGTTGCGACTGGCACTAAAATGGCCACAAGCGCTAAAGAGGCGATATCGTCTAATACTGCGGATGTCATAATGCCAATGGCGGCATTGGAACGTCCTAGGCCCTCTTCTTTGAGGCTAACCATTGTTAGGGAAACCGCGGTGGCTGTCATGGCTAAGCCTGCCAATAGGGCGATGGCTTGATTTTGCCAGAAATAGGCAGAAACATTATAGGCTACCAAGAAGGGCACAAGGCCACCGAAAAAGGCGATGCCCCAACTACGTTTTATAGATTTAACAAAGCGGCTAGTGCTTTCCTCAAAGCCAAGAGCAAACATAATAAGAATGATGCCAACTTCAGATAGGCCTGCAATGAACGGTGTGGGCTCCATTGGTACAAGGCCTGCATTCGTGATGAGGGCACCAAAAAACAGGTAAAACAATACGGGGGTTAATCTAAGGCGTGTCGCTGTATAGCTTGCTACTAGAACTGCAATCCAGATAATTAGCAGATGCAATAGATTTTCCATGTGGCTTCCCTCGCACCTAAAAATATATTCCAGCGTAATTATCTGCCAGTACTCAGAAACATGCTTGCATAGAGTACCGCACATTTATCTATTTTCAATTATCAGTATTCTTTTGGGCTGTGGTTTGATCTGTATCAGACAAGGTTTGTTTCGGTTTTGAACCCAAATTCAATCTTTTGGCACAGTGAATGTGGGTGTGTGATTTTATATAAAGAAAAAACTTGAATAAATAATAGTAACGCATATCTACAATGCATCGACACATTCGCTGTGCAACGTGTTACTAACCACATCGCACATTGATGGTTATCTCAAGGAAAGAAAGGTATCGCGCTGTTATGGAAAAGCGAATTCGCTTCGTTGTTACCTTTGTTTATTTCATGGCTTTCCTTGGAATAGCAATGCCTTACCCAATTATGACCCCCATGTTCATGAATGGCCTTTTGGTGTCGCCGTTTTCTGCAGAAGTAGGCCTTGGTGTGGCCCTTGCGGTTTACCCGTTAGGACTGTTTCTTGGAGGTGGTATTCTAGGCAGCTTTTCTGACAAACACGGCCGGCGTCCGGTTTTGTTAACCAGTCTCGTCTTAACCACTATCGGCACGGTTTGGTCGGGCTGGGCAATATTGGAAAATGACTTTTGGCAGCTTGTTCTTAGCCGTTTGATTACCGGTTTTTTTGAGGCAAATGGCAGCATTGCGCGGGCTATGCTTATTGATATGGAAAAAGGAAAAAGCAAGGCTTCTTCTTTTGCCCTTTTAAGTGTTGGTGGCTATGCGGGCTATTTGTTTGGGCCGGTTCTAGGTGGCTACTTAGCTGACTGGGGTAATGCAGCTACGCCGTTTTTGGTGGCAGGGATTATGGGCTTTATTGCCCTCGTGCTGGCGGTTTTGTGGCTTCCTGAAACCAATGCCCATGTAAAAGCAGGGAACAACACCGAGGCCCGGCCAAGCCTTTATGCCATGCTCAAAAACCACAGTATGTTCCGGCAGCTTTTGTTAGCACAGTTTTTGCTAACTGTGGGCATTAATACATTCTACCAATTTTATCCCTTAATGCTGACCAACCGCTGGCTTGCTGGCCCGGTGATGATTGCTGAAGTGAACATGTTTTTCACGGGCTCTATGATTTTCTTTGCTGTATTTGGCGTGCACAGGATGGAGCGTGTGTTTCCGCTTGGCAAAAAGCTGCTTCTGGCGGGTACATTGCATGCAGTGTTGATGCTGGTAATTTTAACGTCTGGTACATTGCTTTCGGCAATGGTTATCGCAACATTCATTGGTTTTGCTGTAGCAATTATGAATGCTGCGTTACCTGCTTTCCTTAGCCGGGAAACACCAGATTTGAAGCAAGGCGCAGTGATGGGGGCGTTAACCTCAAGCTTTTGTCTGGCGCAGGCTTTCATCAGTGTTTTTGGCGGGTGGGTTGCCAGTGATGAAGGTGGGCAGGGGCCGCTGCATGCTTTATGGGGTATTGCAAACTGGGAATTAACTTTCCTGATTGGAAGTGTCGCAGCACTTGCGGGCGTGGTGCAGATACAATTAATTCGACGCAGAGGGCTGGCGGTACGGGCTGCTGAGTAAAGTTGGATTTATTTTTGGATTCTAGCGGTTTTCGGACCTGGCTATAATCTATCGGTTTTGGATGGAAATCATCGCTTTCCATTGGTTGTTCATCACTATATCTAGGGTTTTATGAAAAACATGATCAACGAAAACCTAAACCATGACTAGTGGGCAGGGGCCAACCCCTCATCATATGGGCGCGAGAGAATGGTTTCTCCTGATTTTTCTATCGGCTATTTGGGGCACTAGCTTTTTGGTGATTAAAGTTGCGCTTACGGCGCTGCCTCCTTTTACAATTGTTATGTTTCGTGTTGGCTTTGCGACAATGGGCCTTTATGTGGCTGCACGTTTGCTGGGCATTAAATATGAAAAGCCTGCCGGTGTTTTGACAATCTCAATTGTTGGTGCCTTTTTGTTGTTAGCGCTTTTTAATAATGTGGTGCCTTTTTCGCTGATCGTTTGGGGGCAGGATCAAATTAGCACCACACTTGCCTCAATTTTGAATGCTACAATGCCATTATTCACGGTATTTCTGGCTCATTTTTTTGCGCCAGACGAGCGCATCTCAGCACGGAAATTAGCTGGTGTGATAATAGGCTTTTTTGGGGTGGTTGCCGTGATATTGCCAACTGCACGAGAGACGCTGGGGGGAAGTTTTTGGGGGCAGATGGCAATGTTGGGTGCTGCTTGTTCATATGGCATGGCGGCGGTTATGGCCCGGCGTTTCAATCGTTTTGGATTGCTGCCGTTTCATATCGCTTTAGGGCAAGTGGGCATTGCCACCTTTATTATGATACCAGTGGCGATGGTGGTAGATGAGCCATGGCGTTTGCCGATGCCGGGAGCCAATGTGTGGGCCGCTTTGTTGGTTCTGTCCTTGGTGTGCAGTGCTTTTGCTTATGTTTTGTATTTTCGCTTAATTAAAACGGCGGGTGCAACAAACGCATCCCTTGTCACGCTTTTGGTGCCGGTAGTCGCCATTTTACTGGGTGTTTCATTGCTGGGTGAAATTTTTGCCGCTGAACAGGCACTTGGGTTGGCATTGATTGCTTTAGGGCTGTTAACCATTGATGGGCGGCCATATAAATATTTCAGGATGCGGCTAGCTAGCCTACAGAATTGAGGCATAAACTTGATATCTAACAAGCACTATTAAGCGAAAAAATATCCGGTGCTGACTTTGCTAAAGGAAAATCAGATTAAAGCGTGGGAGGCAGCAAGCACTCTTGTGTTTGATGGTATTAGCAGGCTTTTTAGGGATAGTGATACCGAAGCGAGGAGCGCCTAAAGGCCGCAAGTGTATCTGTCGCAGATAAAAATTAAGGTTATTCTTCTAAGGTTTGGCAACCCGGTAGTTTTAAAAGGGAGGGGCCAGATACAAGCCCTGCTCCGGTTTTAAACATTCAAATGTCATAGTGGTTTGATTATGGGCTTGAGATCCTACCTGATTTTGACGAGTAAAACTGTGACAATACGCTACTTTTAGGCGTAAATTTTGCTCAAAGGCATTTTTTTTGCTGACTTTTGCAATGCCGAATACAGCCTTGATTTGGCTCATGTTTTTATAGGGGGCCTGTTTTTTGGCGGGTTTAAGTTATTCTGTAAAAATTGTGTTTTGACGATCTCAGGTTTTAACTGGATGGTGTCAAAAAAACTGAGGAAAACTGCGGGTTTGACAAATGCTTCTTTGCGCCATATTTTGTACGCGACCTAGGGACTGCGGCTTTTACTCGACCCCCAATCGTGGGCCGCAGAGTTTGGTTGTTAGGGCCTTCAGTTTACTGAAGGCCCTTTCCAACTTTAACGGGTATTTCACTGATCAAAATTGTGAATATTTATAAGGCTATTAAAAGCCCTGCAGCTTAATTACTAAAAATGTTTGCAATTGCTTACATGCTGTTAACCAATCTGAAACTGAAAAGGTGCAGAATGCAATTGCAAGTGCAGAAAGTGATTCTGTTTAGGGACATATTTTGTGCTGATTGGGGGATTTTGGGAAAGTAAACTCCTTGAATCCGATTGCAGACTGTATTGTTTTTTGTACGCTGATTTTTGCTGCAATGCTAGCAGGCGTATTATACCCAGGCGATAATGACCGGGTTATAGTTGTGCTAGGTAAAAGTGTAACTAATTCAAGTATTTATAGTGTCCTTGATGGTACTCAAGGAACACTTGTTGAAAAGCTTGGATCACGTTTTTTCGTTGTTGAAAGTAAAGCTGAAAATTTTGTCGATGGCCTATATGCCAACGGTGCTTTTCTCGTGCTTAATGGCCGCGCATATTATGGTTGTGGTACACCATTAGATGGCAGCTTGACCAACGATATTAAAGAAAACCCATACAGGCGTACTACCGGATTAAACTAGGTAATTGCAGGATTAGTTATGAATTTGATTGAAGATATTCGCGCCTCCATGTCGAAGTTTCTAACAATTGCACTGTGGGTACATGTGCTTTTAGTTGCAATTGCTTCAATGGTGATTGGTCAGGACGGCACACTGTGGTCTGTGGGGGTTAGTGTTGTTATTGCTGCAGTGCCTACGTTTGTGTTTGCCACTCAGGGTGCTGGTGAATTGCACCGTTACCTCACCGCCGTAAGCTTGGCCTTAATGGCTGCTATGTTGGTTTTGGTGTTTCGAGGCCATCCTTGGCAAATCGACATTCATATGTATTTTTTCGCAGTGTTAGCGGTATTATCAGTTTACTGTGACCCCAAGGTTGTTCTTGTAACGGCAGGAACAATTGCGGTGCACCATTTACTGTTTAATTTTATCGTACCAAGCTGGATTTTCCCGGAAGGGGCTCATTTAGGCAGGGTTATCCTGCATGCGGTTGTTGTTGTTGTTGAATCTGTAGCGCTCTATTGGTTGGCGGTGAAGCTTCGCGAGGCTTTCCAGACATGCGAGATTGCTGAGCAAAAGGTTGCGGAAGAGGCAAGCCATGCGCGGAAAGAAGCTGAGGAGGCTGCGAGGGCAAAAGAGCAAGCTGAAGAGGCATTAGCTACTGCGAAAAAGGCGCAAGATGAGACTACCGCCGTTCAAAAAGAAAGTAGCGAGCAAAGAGAGGCTGATGCCCGTGAAGCGGCCTCAGAACGTGTGCGGCTCGCAAGTGATTTTGAGCAAAATATGAGCGGCCTATTGAGCGAAGTTTCTGAAGTATCTCATGAGCTTGAGGAGGAAGCAACATTGCTTAGCCGGGTGGCCGTGGATACCGAAAATGCAATGAAAGCAGCTAGTGGGGCGACAAATAATGTTGCTGGTAACGTGAATGCAGTTGCATCCTCAGCCGAGGAAATGTCGGCATCTGTTTCAGAAATTAGCAGGCAGGTGAATATGAGCGCTGGCGTAGCCGATGAAGCGCGTGAATATGCAAAAGACAGTGAAACTCGAATTCATGAACTGGCCGATAGAGCAGATAAAATCAACGATGTGTTGAAAATGATCGGCGACATTGCAGAACAGACTAACTTGCTGGCCCTGAATGCCACAATTGAGGCTGCCAGAGCAGGCGATGCAGGCAAAGGTTTTGCCGTGGTGGCAAGCGAAGTGAAATCCCTTGCAAACCAATCTGCTAATGCAACCGATGAGATCGGCAATTTACTTGCTGGTATTCGTGATGCAACTGGCCAAGCTGTTGATGTTAATAAGAAAATTGTGGGTGTTGTTGGCCAAATTAGCGAGAATTCGGCGGGTATCGCCAGCGCAGTTGAAGAGCAATCAGCAGCGACTGAGGAAATTGCACGGGCGGCACAACTAGCGGCGGCTGATACAATTGAGGCCAGCCGTTCAGTTGAAAATATGAATGCCGTTGTAGAACAAATCGCCAAAGCTGCGGAAATGACATCCGGGGCGGTTAATACGCTTTCCGATAAAACTGATGCTTTGTCAGCTAGAGCAGATGAATTTACCAATTCTATTCGAGGTTAGTAGCCCAGTTACCTGAGTGTTACATCAAAGAATTAGCCCTGACTGTGGACGCGGTTGGGGCTTTTTTTGATTCGAAATATCATGAAGGCGGCCAGTGGGTGAACCGGGGTATATATAATACCCGCGTGCATGTCTGCCTGCGCGCATACGTGCGCTCGTATCCGCCCGTCCGTTGCGCGTGTGCTATTTAGGGTGCGAAACTTTATAACTGCTATTACATAAATTTCTTTATGAAAATTTCATGACATGGCTTGACACTTCCAGTCAGGGAGGCGTATGGACATAGGCAACGGCGAACAAGCCAACAGCGCAGTGCTGTGGAAAACGCCTAAAATGGAATATTTTATCGTGACCACTCTTTGGACATATCAACTTAAAGGCACCCAGTGCGCGCATTCCTTTATGCGCCGCGCGGCGGTCGTCATTAAGGCGTCCAGGGAGGTAGGACCAGCTTGATCTAGCAAACTTAAAATTTGCACATTGCTGAAGTCAGATAAACCCTCCCGGACAAGAAACGTCCCGGAGGGTTTTTTATTTTACGGCTAATGCGAGAGGAAAGTGCAAATGGCCAACTCAAAAACAAAAAATACTAAATGCCGAAGCAATTATCAGGGCAGGATTATGCCCACCTTGTCTTTGCATGGGGGTTTTCCCCCCAATAAAGGCTTATCGCACAGCAAAACAACAGGTGGTTACAGAGGGAAAAATTCCCCGGCTAACTGGAAACGGTTCAACCCTTAACGCAACAAACAGGAATAGCAGGCGGATAGCCGCCACGAAAAACGAGACAAAACAATGACAAGCGTAACTGACACATATGGAACTCTTTCCCCCCGGCAGACTGACCCTTCCCTCGGTTTGCAAGCCCCAGAGGCCGGACGACGGACTGCTTGGATCGATATTTTTGCCGATCAAGCAGTCCGTCATATGGCTGGGATGGGCGTAATGAGCCTGAAAGCCACGCTTGAAAAATTGATCGAAGAAGACAGTAAGCAAGACGAGTACGATACGCGGCAAGGATAGAGGCTAGATTATGAGGCCACCGTCATTCCCAGGTGACCTCATAACACACTGAAATAGAATGAAATGTCTACGAGTTTAGAAGTGGGTTGGAGAAGTTTGATGGAAAACCAAGATTGCTATGTGATGGGCGGTTACAAGATGTTTCAGTTTAGCCGAGGCCGTTTCAAGGCTTCAGAGGCCAGCAGTAAACTGAATGCCTTACTTTGGTGCCTGATTGGTCTGTTTGTTGCCGCAAACTTTGGCAACGATACTTTTGCAATAAAGGCCGACTAGGTGACTTTTCGGGTGCAAGCATAAGGCTGGCACTTGGAACTGAGCAAAACGAAACGAGTGTAAATACGCCGGTAAAGCAGGAGGAGAGAATGGCGATATTTTTTAATACCCGCGGCGAACAACACCGAGAATTTAGAAACACTTCAGAGCATAGCTTTATTCTGGAGGGGAACTATTGGAAAACGGCGGAGCACTATGTGCAGGCCCAGCGTTTCCAGTGCGATGAAGCCAAGGAGTTAGTGCGTGACAGTGAATATGCTTTCGCCGCTAAATCTATAGCTAGGGAACGTCCAGACGCGCTGCGCGACGATTGGCATACCGTACGTGATAGTGTGATGGAAAAAGCCGTGCGAACGAAATTTGCAGCGCATCCCAAACTTGGTGAGAAATTAAAAGCAACAGGCGATGCTGAAATTATCGAAGCCTCTCCCTTTAATCATTATTGGGGGGCTGGTGCTGATGGCAAAGGCAAAAACATATTGGGTAGAATTTTAATGAAAATCAGGACGGAGCTGCAAGAAAGCTTGCTGCTTACTGGTGCGCAGAGCGAAAATAGGCTAGGATAATTTTATGAGCGCGATCCATTATTTGCCCTCTGCGGCACCGGCTATTGACCGGTTTGAAAGCTTTAAGGCGATGTTACCGATGAGGGTGGCATCTGCACGGCGTGGCTTTGGCGGTTTCATAACGCTAGACTTTGGTAACGAGTGTGGTCGGGATCAGGTGACAGGAGAGCGTCAGTTTGACTGGCATCTGTGGATCTATATGTGTGATTGGGACCTATATAAAGGCGGCAGTCGGATATTATGGCGTCGGGAAAGTGATAATGCTTTAGCTGGTGCGATACTGACACAGCTCGTTGATGAAACTGTTGTTGGGTTTGATCTTGATACTGATGATGACTGTTTTTTATTGAGTTTCAGCGGTGGTTATCAATTGCATATTGATCCAGACTTTTATGGGTTTGAGCCTGCGGATGATTTGTTCATGTTGTTTAAATACGGCGAGGCCGATTGCCTGTCATATAGCCCTAAGCGTCGTTTCTACCGCGCGGCTTGATATCGGCATGGCTTTATCGTTAAGCCCTTATTAGGAATTTATAGTACAAACTGTACGAACCTCTTTTTAGAGGAGAGGGGTTAAGGGGTTTACAGATAAGTTGCGCCATTTACCAAATTTTGTGCTGCGGATAACAGTGTGCACACTGATTAACATGGTAGTTGCCCCTGTTTGTTATTCTTATTTTAGTACTGAGGAAGAAAGAGCGAGGGGCGGTTTTGTTGCCTCTCATCTTGCACCGGTTGATCTAGAGCAAGTGGAAAGGCATGGGGCTGATCGCACAATAGCGGCCATTGAAGTCCCGCCTTTTACAATGCTGCATAATGGTGCACCAGCAGGACTTTTACCTGATTTAATTGCCGAACTTGACCGCCGAATAGGTGGGCGAACGCGTATGATTTTGGTTTCGGTAAATCGTTTGCGGAAATTGTTGGAAACAGGCGCGGTTGATTTTGCTTTTCTGCCCACAGGACTTGTCGAGAGTAAGACTGGATTGATGCCTCTTGCAAGGGTGGCCGATGTTGGCCTTACTCTTTGGCCGCGTAAAGGGATCAGTATTCGCCATTATAGCGACATGCAGGGTTTGGTTTATGCATCGCTACGAAACGGATATTTTTCCCAGCTTTTTGATACTGAACCTCTTATGGAATATGCCCCGATTGACCATTTCTGGCAGGCAGCGCAGCTTTTGAAGGGGGGAAGAGTGGATGCTGTTGCGGGTGCGGCGACAGCACTTTTGTATTCTTTTGATAAAGGGGCGATTGATCCTGCTGATTTAGGGGGGGCTTATGTTCTAGAAGTATCTGAAGTATGGCTTTATTTGGTTCCGGGAAAACAGCGAAAATCAGTAGACGATAAACTTGTAACCGAACTTGAGAAAATGTACCGTGAAGGGCGTTATTTGCACCACCGAAATGCATATGTTGAGGCCGCTCGTTTGCCCAAGTTTACACCAAAAAACTAAGGTTTTCTGGCTGAATTTTCCAGCCGCAAATACCGTGCAAGCTCACTCGCTATATTAATGATCACGCTTTTATCGCACTTAATACGTGTCCCAATGAGGGCACCATCGAGAGAGGCCAAAATCAGTTCTGCTGTAGCGGCTCGCCTGTTATCTGGCCAACCATCTTTTGCCAATAGTTCGGCGATACGGTCACGCCATATTTCGTAGGCCTTTTCAGCTTCTGCGGTGATAAGCTCAGATTGGGGGACCGTTTCAAGCACAACCGTTGTTACTGGATTGCCGTCTCGGTAATCTGATTTCTCCATCCAGCCAGCAAGTTTTTGCGCATATTTTTCGATGAACTCGGCGGTGGAGTTTACATTCGAAGCAATCTCTCCAATTGTATGGGAAAGAACCTTGCCTGCAGCAACAATCGCGGCGGCTGCCATTTCTTCTTTACCACCAGGGAAATAATGATACAGCGAACCTCGCGGAGCGCCAGACCGCTTTAATATCTCGGCAGTGCCAGTAGCGGCATAGCCTTGTTTTCTAAACAATTCGGCGGCAGCTAACACCAGCGCATTTTCGTGTTTGGCGACCCGGGCCATTCTGGTTCTTCCTTTGATTTAACAAATAAGATTACGGCGGTGGTTGACAATTTCAAGCGCCGTTCCATTTATCTAAATAGACTGAATGGTCTAATTGGGTTTAAGGCAAGGATATAAAATGACAAACAGTAAGGAAACGGCATCACAAGAAAAGCCCGCAGTGGCCACGCTTGGACTATTAAAACAAGTTGTGAAAATGTCGCCCTTCACTAATTGGTCGGGCACTGAAGTGACAGCATGCGAAAATGGTTATGCAGAACTGCGAATGCCATTTCGAAAAGATCTAACGCAGCATCATGGCTTTTTACATGGGGGCATTGTTGGCTTTCTGTCGGATAATGTTTCGGCGTGGGCGGCTTCTTCTGTGGTGGGTGATGTATTAACTGCCGAATATAGTGTGAAGCTACTTGCACCCGGCAAGGGGGACTTTTTTATCGCCCGTGCAAACGTGGTGAAAGCAACAAGGCGTTTGGTTGCAGTAGAAAGCAAAGTGTTTGCTGTTATTGGTGAAGGTGATGCTGCAGAAGAAAAGTTAATAGCCATGGGCACAGCTACGATTTTACCAGCTGGGAAATGATGGCCACCAAACCGGGTGCTGAGTATTTTCTGGCACCCGGTTAATTGTGAGTGCTTTAGCCTATTACCCGGTGCATAGGTACTGTGATCAGTTTTTCTCCGCGTGAATATATAAAGGTACCTGCATCTAATATTCCCGGTGCATATTCACCTTTTGGCCCATTGATAGTTGCCCCTAAGTTTTGAGGGATATTCCAGCCGCCAAGGCCACCGTCGGTGCGGTATAAATCAACTTCGCCGTAGCCATTTTCTTTCCGACTATAAAAGATTAATGTTTTGCCGTCAGGCATAATACAGGGGTTGCTGTCACTTACTGGTGAGTTAATCACCGGGCCAGCATTTTCACTGTGCCAATAGGTGCTGCCTTTTCGAGCAATATAAATATCATGACCTCCATATCCGCCGTCTCGGTTTGAGGCAAAATACAGCGTGCCGTCTTTATCTGTGGTGGGGAATACTTCCTGAGCGGATGTGTCGACACCGGGCGCAAGGGGCTGGGGCTTTGCCCATTCATCTCCGTGTAATTCTACTTTCCAGATATCATAATCATCTGCGTTTTCAGCTTTATCAGCGTGGGATGCCCGCGACATATAATAAAGTATGCCGCTGTAAGGATCAAAAAACGGGTCAGCGTCGTCATCAACGGCAAAGCTGACAGGTTGTGGTTTTGACCATGTGCCGTTCTCGGCGCGGATGGTTTCATAAATGGTTGTGTGATCATTAGTGCTGCGGGTGAATAAAACCCTGTTTCTACCAACGGGCGTTACGGCAAATTCGCGTTCGTCGCTGTCGATAAGCGCGATAACATCAGCCCACATATGCACATTGGTATCTTCACTTTGAATGTCGGTAGCTGTGGCAGCCAATCCTGCACTTAAGGATAAAATGAGGCCCAAAATGGCCGATGGAATGTTAAGGTTGCTCATTGATGATACTCCCCCAGTTAAATTTATCAGCCCAGTTAAAAAGCAATAGCTTTGCAGGTAAAGGCTACTGCGACCGGGCGTTCAAAGGGGCCGGTGGAGCGCTGCCTGCAGCAAACTTAATTCAAGTACAAGAAACGGAACGCTCAGAACTGCCGTGTGCTCTAACATTGTAATAGGTTAAAGATAGGAGCAATCCAATGATGTTACGGCAGCAATATAAAAGCAAAACCACAGAAGCTTTTGCAGTTTTAATGATTTTATATAACCATCCACAAACCATGTGGGCAAAACGATGAAACACGAAGCAAAAACAACTGATCCTTATATTACAGATAACGCTCGCTGGGCAGCTGTCTGTGCCAGAGATAGTAAAGCCAACGGCCATTTCTATTTTGCGGTGGAGACGACGGGTGTTTATTGCTTGCCATCATGTGGTGCACGTTTGCCAAAGCGGGAAAATGTGTATTTTTACGATACAATGGAAACCGCAGAGCAGGCAGGGTATCGCCCTTGTAAGCGCTGTAAGCCAAACAAGGCGCCACTGAACGAGCGGCATGCCGCACTTATGGCCGAAATCTGCAAGTTTATTGAGGACGCTGAGGAAGAACCTGCGTTATCGGCATTGGCAGCCAAAGCTGGTATGAGCCCTAGCTATTTTAATCGTTTGTTCAAAAAAACAGTTGGCATCACACCTAAGCAATATGTCTTGGCCCACCGCAGCGAAGCAGTGAAAAACCATTTGTTGGCGGGTGAGGATGTTACTGGCGCAATTTATGCTGCCGGGTACGGTGCTTCCAGTCGGTTTTATGAAAATGCTGAAAGCAGGCTTGGTATGAAGCCTGCCGATTACCGAATGAAAGGCCGTGGTGCACATATTCGATATGCCGTGGGGCGATCTTGGCTTGGGCCGGTGATTGTGGCGGCTACTGAGAAAGGCATCTGTGCGGTTTTGTTTGCTGATAATGATGATGCCCTTGTTGCTGATCTAGGCGCTCGTTTTGAACAGGCTGTTCTAGAGCCTGCCGAACCGGGGTCAGATTTTGATCAATGGCTTGTGAAAACACTGGCCTGTATTGAAAAGCCTGAGCATGGCCACGCCCTGCCGCTTGATGTAAAAGGCACAGTTTTTCAGGAAAAAGTGTGGCGTGCTTTGCGCGATATTCCTGCGGGTGAAACCGCTTCCTACAGTGATATTGCGCGGGCTATTGGCCGCCCAAAATCAGTTCGTGCTGTTGCAGGGGCTTGTGGTGCTAATCCTACGGCAGTTTTAGTGCCATGTCATCGGGTAGTGAGGGGGGACGGCAACATAAGCGGGTATCGCTGGGGTGTCGATCGCAAAGAAAAGTTGCTCGAAAAAGAAAAAGAGGGGCGGGCTAATGGCTGAAACCTCTCACCAGAAACCTTCTTTAACAGAACGAGTATCGCTGCTTGATTGGCACCGTATAGAAAAAGAATTAGATACGCGTGGTTTTGCTCTTACCGGGCCATTGCTCGAAGTACCGGAATGTAAAAGCCTAGTTCAAAACTATGAAGAAGAGGCACTATATCGTAGCCATATAAAAATGGCGCGTCACGGTTTTGGGCGCGGTGAGTATAAATATTATCAGTATCCATTGCCGGGCCTGGTATCTGATTTGCGAGCGGCGATTTATTCTCATCTTGTTCCGACGGCGAACCGCTGGGCTGAGGCGCTACGGCTTGAAACCCGGTATCCTCAACAGCTAAAGGCTTATACTGAGAGGTGCCATGCCGCTGGCCAAGTGCGGCCAACGCCCTTAATTTTAAAATACGGTGCAGGTGACTTTAACCGGTTACATCAAGATTTATACGGTGAGCATGTGTTTCCGTTGCAGATAGCTGTTTTGCTGAGTGAGCCAGGTGCACAGTTTAGCGGCGGTGAGTTTGTTATCACTGAACAGCGACCAAGGATGCAGTCGCATCCCCATGTCGTGCCACTGCGAGCAGGAGAAGGCGTAATTTTTTCTGTGAATGAACGCCCTGTTTTGGGTTCGCGAGGATATTACCGCGCCAAAATGCGTCACGGTGTTAGTGAGGTGCGTACTGGTGAACGCCATACATTGGGTGTCATTTTCCATGATGCGCTTTAGGTGTAGGTAGCCAGAGAAAACGATATGGAACCTGAAGATTAAGGCACGTGGATGCGGCGAAGATACACTTGCTCAGGCTCGTTTGATTTATTTTGGGCCGTTATCATGGTTGATGCCTGTAATTGAAGGCTGGCTGGTAGCAATAGCGGGCTACCGGTAGGCATGTGGCTTAAGCCCAAAACCTCAAGAGTTTGAGGTGTTGTGTTGGCGCTACCTCGAAGTAAATATTGCGCTTCGTCGGTGTGGATTAATGTAAAGGTTAATTGAGTTTCATTATTGTTTCGGGGGCGAATTGATATTGGCTTACCAACCGATACCATAATGTTACTACGCCAAAACCCAAGTTTACCCACGAACTGGATTGAGGCATTTATTTTGCCGCCCTTGGCTAAGCGGCTAGGTGTGGGGGTGATCAAATAAACAGCACCACTATGCCCGAGTTTTGCTTCGCGGAAGGCAAGTGTGTCGGCCTTAGAGAAAACAAGTCTATAGGCGGTATCCACATCAATGGCCAGAGGATGCTCAGTGCCAATTATGCGAAGTGTTTTTTCCTGAACAGTGTCTATTTGCGCCATAGATGGCAGGCTCATCAAGCAGGTTATAAAAACCAAAAAATACCGAGTGGGGTTAAAGGCCATAATGAGCGCATCCGTTTCTAGGGCATTGTTGCAACGTATCCTAAATAACAATAAATAGCGGATAATCGCATAAGTATCAGAATTTTATTCTTTTTCGCCGGGGTCTTTTGTATTGGCGTTAGAGATGCTTGTGCCAGGTGCGTTTTGTTGCTGTGTGATTGTGCGGACTTTCAACACTAACCATGCTTCAAGCTTGTTGCTTGCTGCCTCCAGCTTTTCCCACAGATTGGCACCGTGTTGTGAGGTTATCTCTAATCCTGCTAAATAGCCTGCATAGGCTACAATCAGCCAAACCCATCCCATATTTACGGGCAGATAATCAGGCAGTGTCATAAACCATGTAATTGCAGCAACAAAATTCATGACGCTGTTGATAATGAAATCAATAATAAGGTTGATGCTGAGGTTTAAGGACCAACTGTCAGGTGTGAAAATCTTGCCAAGGAAGCTGAATATTTCCAGCGTTTCGATTAGCAAGTAGGTGAGAATGGCCATCGTGCCATAGAAACCACCACCAAATGACATGATTTTTTTGTGAAATAAATCGCCGCCGAAATGCCTGTTGCGGCTAGGCTTGTTATCATTTTTATGTGCGTCTTTTTGGACCTTGGCATATGCCTTAAATTGTTTTTGCAGGCCGTCTTCATCGTTGAAAGGCTCCATGCGCCCTGAAGCGATTGACCACTGCACAATAAGGAAAGTGAAGAGGGCTACCGGCAATCCGCCCATAATAATGGCTTTGATAATCTCAATAACCATACCGTAATCCCCTTGTGCCTGCATCGCCCTATTATATGGGGCTTTGGTTTATAAGGCTATGGCGAAGCTGATTTTCAAGGGGGCGAAACTATATGTCCCTTCTTCAAAAAGAGAATTATATGGGATTTTATTCTGTTGGCTCAGGAGAGCAAGGGAGGTTTTGACAAAAATCAAACTCTATACTCTCTTTTAGAAGTAGAATTCCTGCACCTGCGGTAGCGGCCAATATACCACCTGTCCATAATAGTACTTTTCCAACTTTAGAGCCGGACTTTTTCTCTTCTCCGTCATCCAGATACACAAATTGCCCTTCATTTGATCGGGAAAGAAGCGGTAATTGAGCCACAGAGAAACGCTTGAAACCTTGGTCATTGAAATTGATGTCTACCAACGAAAGAGAACCGAACGGCCGGCGCGTGGCAAAGGGTGTGACATTGAAATTATAGTCGTTCCGCATCATGGATTTATGTTGAAAGTCGACTGTGAGCCCATAATTGAAACGATTTTTATTTTTTTTGTATTGGCCAAAGGGCATGGATAAATATAACCCTGCATAGGCCGTGTTTTTCGGTTGAATTTGGCGATCAAAATCACTTTCTAAAGATGTGTAGTGATAATCAGTTGCCAGAGTGGGCGTTGTTAGCAGAGTAGCCACTAGCGAAATTGCGGCGTTTTTTTTCATTGATGTATTCCTAATTATATTAATCTGAAAAGTGCCTTATATCTCTTGTCACGATAATGGTGCCTCCTAATGGAAGTGCGCTATTTCTATACTTAAACAATATTGCTTAACAACTATGAGAAATAAATTGTGAACTTCACACTTAGTGGTGTTGGCTGATTACGACAGATAGATGATAGATGTTTAAAGGTCGCCTAACGACAGAGATACCATTAATTGTGTCTAATCTCCTAATAATTGATAAAGCCTCTTGAAAAAATGTATGCAAGTGCATACATATCAACTACTGATTTAGTGTAGTTGCATATAATGCATGGATTGGGGGCGCACATAATGAGTGCAAAATCGGTACCGCTTAGCGTTCGCTTACCGCAAAAGGATGCAGAGTTTATAGCAGCGCTAAAAGCTGGTGATGCTGTGACCATGAGTGAAAAGGTTAGGCATCTTGTTGGGGAAGCGCGCCGTTTGTCGGAGGAAGGGGCTTCGTTTGAGGGGGTTGTGAAGCATACTTCAGAAATGTTGGCCCCGTTGAAGCAAGCTCTGGATACTCTGGAAAAAGATGAAGGCCAAAGGTCGCAGTTTTTGCGAAGCCTTTTGCAATGGCTTCCTGGTGCGCTCGCTACGCTTGAAGTTGTTGATTTTGAGGATAAAAACTCACTGAGCCAGCAACTTAGGGAGATGGAAAGCAAAGCGGCTGAGCGCACCCATGATTTTTTGGACCAATTAGCCCGTCTGGCCGTTACCGCAGAGGCCCCGTGTCTTGATAAGAGCGTCATGCACCGTACATTGCAGCCTCTTGCAGAGCTATTTGAGCTGCAATCACAAAACAAATAAAGCACGGAGTTTCGTGCTTTGAGTATTCGAATTTTGAAAACGAGATTTCTTTTCCGAGAAAGAGGAGTGGGACTATGGCTAATTTAGCTTCCCGAGTGGGGCGTCTGATTTCAGGTGGTATCAATGCGGCGGTTGATTCTGTGGAAAACGCCACGCCGATTATGGTGATGGAGCAATCTATACGAGAAGTAGAGGCCGCGATCACTGAAGTGCGTGCCGAACACGGAAAAGCTACTGCCGAACGTCATTTAGCGAGTAAGAAGTTGGCAGAAAACAGTGGAAAGCACGAGGGTTTAGCTAAAAATATCGAAATAGCGATTGAAAATGGCCGTGATGACTTGGCTGAGGCCGCGATTGCACAGCAGATGGATTTAGAGGCCCAAGTGCCGGTGCTGGAGCAGACAGTGGCAGATGCTGCAGAACGCGAAGCTGAGCTTGATCGGTATGTGGGCGCTTTAAAAGCTAAACGTTCGGAAATGCAGGACGAGCTAAAGGCCTATAAGAAGCATTTGGTAGAGCAGCCAGAAAATACTGTGATTGACGCAGGTGGTAATGCCTCCGCCACACACGATATTAACAAGAAATTGGATGAAGCTTCTGCCGCGTTTGATCGTGCTTCGGGACATGCAAGTGACATGGTGGGTAGCACAGCAGGTGCTGCTCAAATGGCTGAATTACATGATTTGGCTAAGAAGTCGGAAGTTGAGAAGCGACTTGCAGCCATGAAAGCAAAATCAGCATAGTACCGACGACCAAATAAACACGACACTTTTACTATGGCCAGTGTCGTGGATGGCAACCCTGCTCGAGTTGGGTTGCCGGGTGCCCCTTCGGGGGTCGGGGCACCCATCAAATAGATCCTTTATATGACCTTCGAACATAGGAAAGAGCCGACGATGATCGACATATTTTTTATGCCTGAAAACCTGCCTTTTGCAGTAGCCATCGCTTTGATGCTGATGATTGGCTTGATTGAGGGTGTGGGCATGTTGCTGGGATTTGCGATTTCCAGCTTATTGGATAACCTGATACCGGACGCTGATATTGATGTGGATGCTGATATTGGTGACCATGGCGCGATTGGTGAACTACTTACATGGCTAAGGGTTAAAGAAGTGCCTGTGATCGCAATACTGATCGCATTTTTAGCTAGTTTTGGGATGGTTGGCCTTGCGTTGCAGCAGGTTTTGTACGGCCTGATTGGTTGGATGTTGCCTTCGCTTATAGCAGCGATCATTGCTTTTTTCTTGGCACTTCCTGGTGTGAGGCTATTTGCAGGTGTTTTGGCAAAAATAATGCCTCACGATGAAACATCAGCCATTTCAACAGCTGCTTTTATTGGTCGCACCGCTACGATTACACTGGGAACTGCTAAGGAAGGTTCACCGGCAGAGGGTAAATTCAAGGACCAGTTTGGCACTACCCATTATGTGATGTTGGCACCAGATGGCACCAGTGATGAGTTCCCGCAAGGCTCTGAAGTTTTAATTGTGCGCCAAGCCGGGGCCATCTTTTACGGCATTCATGCACCTAACACTGACTAAAAAACCTTCGCTGAGCGCCCCGAAATACAAAGTTTAGGGAAGTCTGATCAGCATATTTATCATGCCCTTTTGGGTGAACTTTGGGGAGTAACTCTATGCTAGAGAATATAATGAACATCGGCATTTATGCAGGTATCGCTCTATTTGGTCTTCTAACTATCGGTATCATTTTTGCCCGGCTTTATAAGCGTGCCAGTAAAGAAGTTAGTTATGTACGTACAGGCTTGAGTGGTCAGAAGGTTTTTATGGATAAAGGTGGACTAGTGTTCCCTGTATTACATGAAACAATTCCAGTGAACATGAACACGCTTAGGCTGGCGGTAATGCGCGCAAATGAGCAAGCGCTGATTACGCGTGACCGCATGCGGGTTGATGTAATTGCAGAGTTTTATGTGCGCGTACAACCAACACAGGAGGCCATAGGGAATGCGGCACAAACGTTGGGTACAAGAACTATGCAGCCAGAAAAATTAAAAGACCTAGTTGAAGGAAAGTTTGTTGATGCGCTGAGGTCTGTTGCGGCAGAGATGTCAATGGAAGAGTTGCATGAAAAGCGCGTGGAGTTTGTTCAGAAGGTACAACAAGCGGTGTCTGAGGACTTGCTTAAAAATGGCCTTGAGTTAGAGGCTGTTTCTCTTACAGGTCTTGACCAGACAGGTATGGAGTTCTTCAACCCAAATAATGCGTTCGATGCAGAGGGCTTAACTCGCCTCACGGAGGAAATCGAGCAGCGGAAGAAAATCCGAAATGATATTGAGCAAGATACTGCCATACAGATAAAAAACAAAAACCTGCAGGCTGAAAAAGAATCGCTTGAGATCGGTAAAGAAGAAGAATACGCGAAACTGGCCCAAGAGCGCGAAGTTGAAATACGCCGTGCAGCTCAAATGGCAGAAATCGCGAAAGAACAAGCCGACAAACAGCGCGATGCAGAGCAAGCGCAGATTAAAGCGGCTCGTGTGGTTGAAGAAGAGCGCATTGAAAAAGAAAAGCTCATACAGGAAAAAGATATTGCGAAAAATCGTTCGGTGGAAACGCAGGATATCGAGCGTCGTAAAGCTGTTGAACTCGCGGAACAAGAACGAGATATAGCGATCCAGCAGAAATCTCGTGAGCAATCTGAAGCTGCGGCAGAAGCTGATGCTGCACGAGCTATCGCGGTAAAAGCTGAGGAGCAGGTGGCTACGGCCCGTGAAACAGAGGTGGCTGATCGCCAAAAGCAGATTGAATTGATTGAAGCGGCTAAGGAAGCAGAGCGTGAGGCGCTAGGCATTACCATCGCGGCATCTGCAGAAAAAACTGCGGCATCTGATACAGCGGAAGCACTGCGTGAATCTGCACGTGGTAAAGCAGACCAGGAACGTATTACCGCTGAGGCTGAGGCTGAAGCCGAGAAAATGCGGGCTGCTGCGGCTGAGATACGATATGCGGTTGATGCGGCAGGTAGCCAAGCCTTGAATGAGGCTGCAAATTTACTTTCGAGTGATCAGATTGACATGAAAGTGAAACTGGAGCTGATCGGCAACTTGGAAAATATCGTTCGTGAAAGTGCCAAGCCAATGGAGGCCATCGACGATATCAAAATTATTCAACTGGATGGCTTGAATGGTGCTACAGCGGCCAATGTGAACGGCGAGGCTGTAAGCGCTGGTTCTGGTGATGGTAATCTCGCGGATAAGGTTGTGTCTTCAGCACTTAAGTACCGGGCGCAGGCACCACTTGTTGATAGCCTGATGGCTGAAGTGGGACTTGCAGGAGGAGATCTTAATGGTTTGACCAATGCCTTCAAATCAGCAGAAGGTAAACTGCAAGCTCCAAAAGTTGCGGACGCTGCTGAATAGGCCGTGATTAAACAGATTACCTTGGGGTATTCCCCAGGGTATGATGGCTTTTGAATGGACTGCTAAGGGCCAGAATATGAATAAAACACTTAAGGAACTAGGGAAGAGGCTCGTTTCTTTTAAGCTAATGAGCCCGGAACTAACACGCCTATGTCAGACCCTGTGAATAGAGGCGTAAATTAGCGGTGCTATGTACAAAACTCCATAAATGTGTTTATGAATTAGATGCACCTCTAACTTGTTTTGACTTAGTGATGTAAACATTTTGATGTTTTAGCCAAGGTTTCTGTTTGGCAGTCACAAGCTTGAAGGCGGCAGATGTAAAAACTTTGTTAGCGCGAGGTAGCATTGCTTGACGTGCCAGGTTTTTTTGTGCTTCCAGTGTGGGGAATAAAGGAAACAACATGTCAGACACTGCAAATCGCATCATTGATGTAATGGCTAAGCTTATTCAAACACGGGGATACAGCGCCGTGAGCTATCAGGATATTTCTGATGCTATTGGTATTCGAAAAGCCAGTATTCATTATCATTTCCCTGCAAAAGCAGATTTAGGTGTCGCTGTGATTCAAAAATACAGTGAAAGCTTGATGGCACCATTGGATGTGGCTGATAAAGATCCATCTACGACACCTTATGATAAGCTTGATATTTATTTTGCGGCGTATCAAGGGTTTAAGGGGGATGATAAGCGGGTGTGTTTGTGCGGTACTCTGGCAGGTGAATATTACGCCTTACCTGAGGTGATGCAGGCAGAAGTAAACCGTTTTTTTCAAGCTCAGCAGGCTTGGCTTTCTGAACTATTTAAAGATGGGAAGAACAGCGGCGTTTTCAAATTGCCGGGTACACCAGAGCAGACAGCGCGTCTGTATTTTGATGCCTTGCAAGGGGCACTGCTTTCCAAGCGTGCGATTGGTGATGACGCACAGATTGATGACGTGGTTGCCACTTTGAAAGCGTTAGTGCGCTAATTATTTTTCGAAATATTTTATTATATAACTAAACCACTTAGCGGATATTTTTGTTGATTACCCAGTGTGGGCTCGCTTTTTTTCTATATATTGCCCAGATTTTGCTATATACGAGCGCAAAATACGCGTAATGGGGGAAATATTTTGTTTCTTTGTAAAAGGCCGGTCGATATTCATATTCTGAATTGCCCAATGCGATCTTCCTTCCTATAGTTATTTTGGGACATGTGAACATTTGAGACAGTTTGGATTATCTTTGGGCGTTTTTCAGGGACCCAAGAGAGCGTTGCTTGTAACGCTTTCAGTATTGTTGTTTTTCTTTGTTGCTGCTGCGACAGGGCCTTTGCATGCTGAGGAGCGTTTGCGCCAGGACTTGCCTCCCGTAATTATGGGCTATATGGATTTCCCACCTTTGATGTGGGACGATAAAGGCATTCCCCGTGGTGAATTAATTGAGCTGGCAAAAGAGATTGCAGAGCAACAAGGCTTTGAAATCAAATTTGTTATGAGGCCGGTGAACCGCCTTTATAAAGATGTAGCCGAAGGTAAAATCCATGTTTGGGTTGGTAGCCCTTTCACCAGCACAGTAGCTGGAAAAGTTCTTTTTAAGAACCCGGCTGTAGTAGTGGCGGAACTACGGCTATGGGCCTTGAAGGGTAAGCCAATTCCTGAACTAGATAATATTGTTGATCAGCCGCTCATCGTGCGTCGAGGTTACAAGTATGGCGGTCGTTTTGATGGTCTGGCTGCTCCGACGCGAGGATTAAAACTGGTCGCAGCAGGTAGTCATGCGGATATATTTGATCTACTTCGTGCCCGGCGTGCACTTTATGCTCTGGATTACCAGCGACCTGCAACGATTTCAAATAATGAGGAGGAAAAAGCAATGGAGCATTTTCATTCTCGATTGGTTGAAGAGTTCCCTTCCTACTTTAATGTCTCTAAAAAGGCACCAAATGCCGAAAGAATTTTAGGCCTGTTTCATCAGGGCTTGATTGCTGTGCGGGCTAGTGACGAAGCTGCCGAGATTAAAAGTGCTCGCTAAGGTTAGGGCTATTTATTAACGGTTTCCCTTGTATGAAAGGGTAGCTAAATTGTGGGCGAGTGTCTTCTTGTTGGAGGCTTGCATGTTTAATTCCGGTAACACTATTGCTGAAGTAGCTCGGCCAATTATCATTTCTATGGTGATGTTGTGCCTTTGTGGGTTTTCCGAGTTTCTACAAGCAGATGATGAACAGGCTTTGAAGGCAAACGCCAATTTGCCTCCAGTGTTGCTTGGGTATGTGGATTTTCCACCTTTGATGTGGGAAGAAAACGGGGAAGTAAAAGGCCGGGCAACTGAGTTATTGGAGCGCATAGCTGAGGACCAAGGTTTTGAACTGCAATATATTC
>Ga0316207_10001444_pt1 | contig 29123 bp, 23 predicted proteins | sample 6weekpyrite_MG_FD_204943 | JGI IMG/M metagenome (GOLD analysis project Ga0316207, IMG submission 204943) | Microbial mat bacterial communities from mineral coupon in-situ incubated in ocean water Damariscotta River, Maine, United States -... | ecosystem: Environmental > Aquatic > Marine >...
TGGCGTGATGATTGATTCATTACCGCCACCGGCTTTGATGGGAGAGTGTCAATTTGCAAATGCCGCTATCGCCATTGCTGCCTTGCAGGAACTGACCGACTTTCCCGTTGATGGTTTTGATATCATGGAGGGGCTCGAAGTCGTGCGTTGTCGCGGGCGGTATGAGATTAATGAAGATGAACCGCATTGTATTTTTGATGTGGCACACAACCCCGCGAGCTTTGCAGAACTATCCAGAACACTTCAGGCACATGGGGTCAATGGGCGCACTATGATGGTGTTTGGTGTAATGGCAGACAAGGATATTGACGCTATGGTGGCCGAATGCACAGACATAGTCGATAAATGGTATTTAGCGGCGCCAGCAGTCCCTCGTGCAGCGGAACTGGATGCAGTTAAAGCGGTCTGTACTAGTATGGGTATTGCGGAGAATTGCATCGCGCAATTTTCAACGGTTTACGAGGCTGTGAAGCAGGCCCTGCACGACGCTACCGATGGTGATAGAGTGGTGGTGTGTGGTTCATTTTATACAGTCGCCGAGGCAATGCGCCAGTAGCGAGGTTCGTTATGATTCATATAGGATTAGAATGATGGAAGAAACCAATCTAAAAGTTCGCCTGGTCGGTGCAATTGTACTGGTCTCCCTGGCGGTGATCTTTATCCCGATGGTGCTGGATGGCCGTGAAATCGCCGGTACCGAGGTTGGGGAAACCAATATTCCACCGAAGCCAAAAAATGGCTTTGTGTCCAAAATTATTCCACTTACACCGACGTTGGAAGTGAAACCGGCCGCAACGGAGAAATTGGTGATTAAAAAGGGGCTGTCGGCTCAAAAGGCTCCCACAACAGCAGAAAAGATAGCCAAAACTCAGCCAGAGTCGGCACCGAAACCAGCCCCGATTAAAATTGCCAAGGCGGCCAAAGTCGAAAAAATCAAGCAAACAACGTCACCGCGTGCAGGGTTGAGCGCATGGGCAGTGCAGGTAGGCAATTTTAGCTCAAAGAAGAATGCCTACGCCCTGCAAAACAAGCTTCGCAAAAAAGGTTTTACCGCATTTGTTGAAACAATCTACAAGAAAGATACCCCCAGCTTCAGAGTCAGAGTCGGGCCAGAATTAAAGCGTGAGTTGGCAGAAGCATTACGTAAGAAGTTAGCCAGTATTCATAAAGGGCGTACTTTTATTGTTAAACATCCCTCATAACAGGGGAACATAAAACAAATTTATTATTGTGATTTGCTTCATCTGACACGCCTGCTCTGTTAGGATCTGCGGCAACATAATACGGTTTTGGGGTGTCTGGCAGTATGTCTAGCTTGATAACGGACTAATGATGGTCTGGGTCGATTACGCTATTATTATCATTATTACGCTATCTGCATTGATCAGTGTATTGAGAGGGTTTGTTAAAGAGGCACTGTCACTGGCCGCATGGGTATTGGCCTTTTGGGTAGCCTTTACTTTCCATCAAAATTTAGCGACGGTGCTTGCTGATTATATTGCTACCCCCTCACTTCGGCAAATAAGTGCTTTTGCCTTATTATTTGTTGTGACGCTGATTATTGCAGCAGTAGTGAATAACCTTGTTAGTCAGATAGTTAAGAAAACGGGTTTAACGGGTACCGATCGCATGCTTGGGGTAGTATTCGGCATAGCGCGCGGTACGGTTATAGTGGCTATACTGGTGTTAATGGCAGGGCTGACACAGTTACCGGCGGATCCATGGTGGAACGATTCACTGTTTATAAAACATTTCCAGGAGCTAGCGATTTGGCTGAAAGAATTTTTGCCAAAGGATATCGCTGCCAATTTCAAATACGCTTGAGGCTGCAATAATGTGTGGGATTATTGGTGTTGTTGGGCGTAGCCCGGTTAACCAAACATTGTATGACGGTTTGACCGTTCTGCAACATCGTGGTCAGGATGCCGCAGGTATCATTACGTGTAATAACGGACGTTTGCACCTACGCAAGAGCAACGGACTGGTTCGGGATGTTTTCCATACCAGGCACATGCTCGAATTACCGGGCAATATGGGTATTGGTCATGTTCGTTATCCAACGGCAGGTTGCGCCTCTTCCGCCGAAGCGCAGCCTTTTTACGTAAACTCACCTTTTGGTATTAGTCTTGCGCATAATGGCAATTTAACCAATGCCGATGAACTTAAACAAGAATTGTTCCGTGAAGACCTGCGTCATATTAATACCGAGTCTGATTCAGAAGTCTTATTGAATATTTTCGCCCACGAGTTACAGGCGCTGGGAAAAATACGAATTGATGAAAATGATATCTTTGCCGCAGTTGCGCGCGTTCATCAACGCGTTAGTGGTGGTTATGCCGTTGTCGCAATGATTACCGATTACGGTGTTGTCGCTTTTCGTGATCCAAATGGTATTCGCCCATTGGTATTTGGTAGCCGTCAGACCGAGAATGGCTCTGAAAGTATGGTGGCCTCGGAAAGTGTTGCGGTTGATGCACTAGGTTTTGACCTGATTCGCGATGTTGAACCGGGCGAAGCGGTGTTTATTGATTTGAAGGGTGAGCTACACATGCACCAGTGTGCACGTAACCCTCAACCTACGCCTTGTATTTTTGAGCATGTTTATTTTGCCCGTCCTGATTCGATTATGGATGGCGTGTCAGTGTATAAGGCACGTTTGCGTATGGGTGAAAACCTGTCACATAAGATTGAGCGTATTTGGCCAGATCATGACATTGATGTGGTGATCCCCATTCCTGACACAAGTCGTACGTCTGCGTTGCAGTTAGCGAATGAACTCGGTGTTAAATACCGGGAAGGTTTCATCAAGAATCGTTATATCGGCCGTACTTTTATCATGCCGGGTCAGAAACAGCGTAAGAAATCAGTACGCCAGAAATTAAATGCGATTGATCTTGAGTTTCGTGACAAGAATGTTTTATTAGTGGATGACTCGATTGTGCGTGGCACAACCTCACAGCAGATCATTCAAATGGCACGTGATGCGGGCGCCAGAAAAGTTTATTTTGCGTCAGCCGCGCCACCGGTTCGTTATCCGAATGTTTATGGTATTGATATGCCGAGTGCCCATGAGCTTATTGCACACGATCGCAGTGAGGAAGAAATTGCTGAGGCGATTGGTGCGGACAGGTTGATCTTCCAGGATCTGGACGATCTGATTAATGCGGTGCAACGTGGTAATACCACGCTAACTTGTTTTGATACATCGGTCTTTAATGGTGAGTATGTCACCGAAGGTGTGACACCGCTTTATCTTCAGCAGTTGGAATTATTACGCTCGGATTCATCGAAAGAAGATCGGGATGAAAAATCTGTGTCTCTGGATATGCATAATACGGCCTGATCTTGACAGCCCGGTATTCACTGCCTAAACTTGCCAAACTCATTACAGCGCCGATTTGACTCAGATTGCGGGCGCTTAATAAATGCAGCTAAAGGGAGGGCAACCTGCTTTAGCGATCGTTGAGCAGGTTTTTTTGTGCCTGCTCGTCCATAAAACAGTTACTATATATCCATAAAAAATGGATAAGGAGGCGGGATGTCAGATAAGGACTACCAATTCAATACTCGCGCAGTACGGGCCGGACAAGTACGTACGGCTGAAGGTGAGCACTCGGAACCGATATTTACCACATCGAGTTATGTCTTCGAGAGTGCCGCACATGCGGCTGCACGATTTTCTGGCGATGAAGCCGGCAATATTTATTCCCGTTTTACCAACCCGACTGTACGTACGTTTGAACAACGTTTAGCGGCCCTGGAAGGTGGCGAACGTTGTGTGGCGACCGCATCCGGTATGGCGGCAATTTTGGCAACCTGTCTTGGCTTGCTAAAGAGTGGCGACCACATTGTTGCATCACAAAGCATTTTCGGTACGACTACCGTGATGTTTTCTCAACACCTTGCCAAGTTTGGTGTTGAGACAAGCTTTGTGTCGTTGACTGACCTGGCTGCGTGGCAAGAGGCGATCCAGGACAATACCGTCTTTTTGTTTTTAGAAACCCCTTCAAATCCGTTAGGTGAAGTGGCGGATATTAGAAAATTGTCGGCACTTGCACATGAGCGAGATTGCTTGTTAGTGGTCGATAATTGTTTATGTACACCGGCATTACAACGGCCACTGGAATTTGGGGCAGATATTGTGATTCATTCGGCGACCAAGTTTCTCGATGGGCAAGGACGTTGCATGGGTGGGGCCGTAGTGGGTAGTGAAGAACTTGTTGGCAAAGATATTTATGGCGTTGTGCGTACCTGTGGGCCTAGCATGAGTCCATTCAATGCCTGGACTTTTCTGAAAGGTTTAGAAACACTCTCGGTTCGTATGAAAGCACACTGTGATAATGCCCAACAGTTGGCGGAGTGGTTACAGGCACAGCCTGCGGTTACACAAGTGTATTTCCCGGGGCTGGAAACGCACCCACAATATGCGGTTGCACAATCGCAGCAAACGGGGCCGGGTGCGGTATTGTCGTTTGAATTGAAGGGTGGCAAAGAAGATGCGTGGACATTGATTGATGCAACCGAATTAGTCTCGATTACGGCAAACCTGGGTGATACCAAAACGACGATTACGCATCCTGCTACCACGACCCACGGACGTTTATCGCCTGAGCAACGTGAAGAGGCGGGTATTTCAGATGGTTTGATTCGTATGGCGATTGGTCTTGAAGATATTAGCGATATTAAGGCGGATCTTCAGCGCGGCTTAGCGTTACTTAATTAGGAGACGAAGATGTTGGAAAATATTGATATTTCATCATTGTTAAACACTTATGTTATTCCCTGGGGAATAAATATTGTTTTAGCCTTATTGATATTTGTCATTGGCCGAATGGTCGCCAGGATTGTTGTCAGTATTGTACGTCGCTTATTAAGTAAGGCAAACATGGATGACATATTGATTGATTTTGTCTGTTCAATTTTGCAAACGGCCTTATTGCTGTTTGTTATTATTGCCGCGTTGAATCAACTCGGTGTTGATACCACATCATTAATTGCGCTACTCGGTGCGGCCGGTCTTGCTGTTGGTTTGGCCTTGCAGGGTTCATTGCAAAATTTTGCATCGGGTGTGATGTTGATCGTGTTTCGCCCATTTAAGGCGGGTGATTTTGTGGATGCGGGCGGGGTTTCCGGTACTGTTGAAAAAATTAGTATTTTTAGTACCCAGATGCGTACTGGTGATAACCGTGAAATTATTGTGCCGAATGGAAAAATATACGGCGACACGATTACGAACTTTTCCGCACGCGATACCCGACGTATCGACATGGTCGTGGGTATTGGTTATGACGACGATATTAAAAAGGCACAGGAAATTTTGCGTGGCTTAGTGGATGGTGATGAGCGTATCCTCAACGATCCCGAAACCCTTATCGCTGTTTCAGAACTGGCGGATAGTAGCGTTAACTTTGTGGTTCGTCCCTGGGTCAAGAGCAGTGACTACTGGGCAGTGAAATTCGATTTCAATGAAAACGTTAAATTAGCGTTTGATGAACAGGGTATTTCGATTCCCTATCCTCAATTGGATGTGCATACATCAAAAAGTTAGTGATTATTTAAGGTCATTATCTCAGGTGGGGAAGGCATGCTTCCCTGCCTTTTTTATGCTGTAGTGCTTTAGTCATTAAACTGTCACGTCTAACCCATATATTAGAAACATAATTTGTATGATTTTAATAGATGTGATGAGGGAATAATGGTAGCCGTAATTAAAGAATCGACAGCATTAAGTCGTTGTGAAGAAAAAGTATACACACACAGTGATGGTAGAACCAAAGCAAGTTTTTATAGCACTACACTTCATTCTAATTTTCAACCTATCTTTAGTCTTTCGCATCGGCGGCCGATTGGTTACGAAGGGCTGTTGCGAGTAACCGGTAGTGATAATCAACCAATCCCTCCTATGGACGCGTTTAACTCAGTACAAAGTGAACCACATATTATTGAGTTAGATCGATTAAGTCGTTATATACATGTAAAAAATTATAAGCAGCAGCTAGATGGACATAGCTGGTTATTTTTGAATGTGCATCCAACTGCACTTATGTATTCGAATAAATATGGACGATTTATTGGTGATTTGTTATTTGAATTTGATGTGGAGCCTACTAATGTCGTTATCGAAATATTGGAAGATTCAATTCATGATAACGGTTTATTAAATGAAACGATTCAATATTACCGCGAACTCGGTTGTTTAGTCGCCATTGATGATTTTGGAACAGGAAATTCTAATTTTGATCGCGTCTGGCAGATTGAGCCCGATATTGTGAAACTGGATAAATCGATAATTAATGATTTAAAAGGGAATAAGGTTGTAGCACGGATGTTGCCGAACCTGGTCTCGTTGATTCATGAATGTGGCAGTCTTGTTTTGTTGGAAGGTATCGAAAATGAAGAACAGGCACTTATTGCTGTGGATTCTGGAGCAGACTTTGTGCAGGGTTACTACTTAGCTAAACCGGCTAAAGACTTATTGACAGACGTAACGTCTGAGTCATTGGGCGCAGGAGGCCTGGACTTATCTAATCTATGTTCTGCTTACCAAAGCAGAATCAATCAATATGAAAGTAATCGGGCTAAAATTCTGAGAACGTATACAGAAGCCTTCGGCAATGTCTCCGACACTATTCAGCAGAGTGGTGAGTTTACTGATTCACTCGAAAATTTCCTCAGCCTATCAGGTGTAGAACGTTGCTATATGCTGAATCGGCGTGGGCATCAGATTGGCGTAAATTTGTTTCCAGATGACCATGCTGAATTATTCCCGCAACGATTCTCTACCTTAGAGGATCAAGCCAATGCCTCATGGTATAGGCGTTCTTATTTTCGCAAGGCGATTAATGAGCCGGCTCAGATTCATGTTAGCCGACCCTATTTATCAATGACTGCGGGTATTGTCTGCATAACCTTATCGGTATTTATTAAATCATTTAGTGGTAAAGAGATGGTTTTGTGTTGCGATATTGACTGGTCAGATCGCTAGCGTCGTCATTAGCAGCCGGAGTGGCTTATGTTTCGATACGATGAGAAATTGCTTTGATAATGCCGATGATTGTCTAAAGAGATTGGGAGCTGATGATAAATGTGTTGCCAGTCGCAACATCGATCCTAATCTGAAATGAATTTCATCGCGCTCATACTCGTGGAATGTAGGATATGAATGAGTACTGTGCAGGACATGGCTTAGTTAACGGTATGACAAGTCATGATTCTGCCTAAACAGGTAATAGTCGGCCTTATTATGATAGATTCGTGTTAATATAAGTAATTGCTTATATAGATTGGATGCTATCGAGAGGACATATGTCAGCCATCATCAAAGAGTCTACGCCCTTAAGTAGATGTAAAAAAATGGTTTTTACGCGTAATGACAGTGTCATTGAAGCTGAATTTGCCGGCAATACACTGAACTCGAACTTTCAGCCTATTTTCAGTCTTTCCCACAGAAGACCAATAGGTTACGAAGGTGTGCTGCGGGTCATGGATGAGAATAATCACTCAATCGAACCCATGGATGCATTTAAATCGCTGCAAAGCGAAGCAGATGTCGTTGAGCTTGATCGATTAAGTCGTTTTCTTCATGTGAGTAATTATAAACGGCAGATGAATGATCCTTGCTGGCTGTTCTTGAATATTCATCCAGTCACATTAAACCACTTGCACAAACATGGAAGATTTCTGACTGACTTGCTAACTGAGTTTGATATTGAGCCTAATAATATTGTTGTTGAAATTCATGAGGACGCTATCGATGATAATGGTTTACTAGAAGAAACCGTTCAGTATTATCGTGATCTGGGTTGTTTAATCGCAATAGATGATTTTGGTACAGGACAGTCAAACTTTGACCGACTTTGGTTAATTGAACCCGATATAGTAAAACTGGATAAATCAATCATCAGAGACTTAAATGAAAAAAAGGTAATCGAAACAATGTTACCTAACCTTGTTGCTCTGATTCATGAATGCGGCAGTCTGGTATTAATGGAAGGTGTTGAAAATGAAGGACAAGCCCTGGTTGCGGTTGATTCGGGTGTCGACTTTATACAAGGATTTTACCTGGCAAGACCAGATAAAAAGCTTATTACCGATGTTACCTCTGAATCGATAGGTGATAGTGGTCTTGATTTATCAACACTATGTTCGGCTTATCAGACACGTGTAAATCACCACTTGAGAAGTCGGAAAAAAATAATCAATACCTATATCGAAACCTTTTCAGAAGCAGCAAATGGAATAAGGGAAACGGGTGACGTTGAAAAGGCCGTTAAAAAAATATTAGGTCTATCCGGGGTTGAACGCTGTTATATGTTGAATCGCCGTGGACAACAGATCGGCGCGAATTTTTTTCCTGAAGATCATGATGAACTATTCCCGCAGCGTTTTACTGTGCTGGAGGATAGGGCCAAAGCAACCTGGTATCGCCGCAAATATTTCCGCAGGGCCATTAATGAACCTAATCAGGTTCACACCAGTAGACCTTATCTGTCAATGACAGCGGGTATTGTCTGTATTACTTTTTCGATACTCATAAAATCAAATAGCGGTGAAGAAATGGTTCTATGTTGTGATATTGATTGGTCTGATCGCTAATTAAAGCGAAAAGGCCGATGATGGGGTATGATCGTAGCCCATGGAAAATATATTCACTATCGCTGAGCAGTGCCTGAATAGCTCTGATCCTGATGAGAAATGTCAGAAAACAGAGCGTGCTTTTCAAACATGGTTGGCTGGTGAGCTAACCCTTGATGATGATGCTTCACCTCTGCCAATCGGTGAACCAGGCCGACCGGCACGGCCAGAATTGGTTGCTCCGCGAGACTTACGACAACGTAAAATGGGTAGCAAAGAAGGTCATGCCGCACTTATCCATTCGATAGCACACATTGAGTTCAATGCGATTAATCTTGCCTGGGATGCGGTGTATCGTTTTCGTGGTATGCCTGAGCAATACTATGCAGACTGGATCAAGGTCGCGAGAGAAGAGGCCTATCATTTTGGCTTGTTACGAGACCATTTGCGCACCCTGGCATACGATTATGGAGATTTCCCGGCTCATAATGGTTTATGGGAAATGGCACAACAGACAGCTCATGATGGAATGGTACGCATGGCGCTGGTGCCACGGGTATTAGAAGCGCGTGGTCTGGATGTGACACCGGGGATGATTAAACGTTTAAAACAGCAGGGCGATCATCGCGCCGTAGAAGTACTCGATATTATTTTACGTGATGAAATTGGCCATGTTGAGATTGGTACACGCTGGTTTCGTTATCATTGTCAGCAACGTGGGCTGGATTCTGAAAAAATATTCGCTGATCTGCTGAAACAGTATATGAATGGTGCAGTACGAGGGCCTTTCCATTATGCTGCCCGTAAGCAGGCAGGTTTTACGGAATCTGAGATGAACATGTTGGAAGGTAAGTAGTTGGAGAGTATGAAATGAAGAAAACATTCGGGTTAATATGTATAGTCGCCATGTTGTCGGCTTGTGAGCAAGATGTTTCTGTAGAACCTGTAGCTAAGGCACCAGCCGCGGCTGATATTGCCCCTGCCGCGAAGTCGCCTGCCATAGAGCCAGCCGTTGAAAAAACATCAACCAATATTCTTTTGTTATATAAGGTACAAGAACCCGGGGTTGAGCCATATGAATCAAGAATTATCATTACGGATGAACATATTCGTCTGGATGATAATAACGATGGCAATGATTTTGTTCTTGTTAGCCGGAAAGACAAAACGGTTTATAGCGTTTCAGATGAGAATGACAGCATTTTGGTCGTCAAGCATCGGCCGGTGACATTGAAGGCGCCAATTGAACTGCATTCGGAAACAATTCGTAAGCCGGATGATAACGCGCCAAAGATTGAAGGTCGCGAATTAGTTCATTATATTTTTAAAATTAATGGTGAGGCATGTCAGGATGCAACAATTGCGGAAGGTCTATTGATCGAGGCAACAGATGCAATTGCCGAGTATCGACACATTCTCGCAGGGCAACATGCGACAACATTTAACAGTACGCCTGCCGATCTTCGTAACGGTTGTGATATGGCGATGCATATTTTTCAACCAGATCGCTATTTAAAATTTGGTTTGCCAGTTGATGAACGTGATTATACGGGTTACAAGCGAAGTTTAATTGATTTTGATGATGACTATGAGGTTAACCAGGCTTTGTTCATATTGCCAGCTGAGTACAAGCAATTTTCAATTGATGAGTTGCAGGCACCTGCTGAAGAAGCTACGCCGAGTAAGACTTAAGCGCGCAACCTGCTTTATTGCAATGTAGAACACTGCCACAGACTCCCCAATCGCCAAGCACGATTCGTTTGGCTGCTTGTTGGTTTACTGTCAGGGAATGAATATCAGGACGGTGTGTGTGTCCGTGAATAAGTTGTAGGACATTATGTTGCTGCATAGCCTCACTGACTGCTTCTGCATTGACATCCATAATGGCATCGGGTGCATCCTTTAAGTGTTGACGACTCATACTCCGGTATTCCTTTGCCTGTTGAATCCTGTCACTTAAAGGTTGACTAAGACAACGCGATTTCCATTCGTTACTGCGTAATATGACGCGTGACTCCTGATGTTTAATATCATCTGTACAAAGGCTGTCACCGTGCATTAATAACGTTGGTATACCATAGAGATTAATGACGGTTGGATCGCTGAGTAATTGACAGCCAGTACGCTGAGCGAAACCATCTGAAAATAGAAAATCTCTATTTCCAGGCATAACGTATAGCGGAACACCTTTGTTTGATAATGTGCGCAATTCATCTATAACAAGTTGTGTGGCGGCACGGTCATCATCATCACCTACCCATGCTTCGAATAGGTCGCCTAGAATGTAGAGGGCATCAGCAGAGGGAGCCTGTTCGCGCATAAAATGCACGAACAGTTCCATTAGTTCGGGCAGGTTTTCATCAAGATGTAGATCAGAAATAAAAAGCGTTGTCATGTAAAGGCTTGCAGCTTAATCTTCTGAGCTGTCTTCCGCAGCATCATCGACTATTTCGATAGTTTCAATAATTACATCTTCAACAGGCACATCCTGATGCATACCTGCGCTACCAGTATCGACTTTTTCAATGGCCTGTACAATATCAAGGCCATCAACGACCTTACCGAAGACACAGTATCCCCAGCCTTGTGGCGTCGGTGCGGAATGATTTAAAAAACCATTGTCTTTCGTGTTAATAAAAAATTGTGACGTGGCGGAGTCAGGCACATTCGTGCGTGCCATCGCAATCGTGCCGAGATCATTTGAAAGTCCGTTATCGGCTTCGTTCTTAATCGGGTCGCGCGTTTGTTTTTCCTTCATGCCCGGCTCCATACCACCACCCTGGATCATGAATCCTTTTATAACGCGATGAAAAATAGTGCCGTTGTAATGTCCATCAGTGACATATTGCATGAAATTTTCAACAGTGGCTGGCGCCTTGTCTGCATCCAGTTCAAGAGTAATAGTGCCGTGGTTTGTGTTTAGTTTAATCATAAGTGCTGTCCTGAAAAATAAGGTTGGTTTACTCAATTATCATTTTGTTGATTACAATTTTTGTGACCGGCGCATCTTTTGCGAATGGACCGCCTGAGCTCGTTTTAACCTGGCGTATCGCATCGACAGTATCCATGCCGGACACTACTTTACCGAATACAGCATAACCAAAGCCGCGCGGAGTCTTGTTCTGATGATCGAGGAAACTATTATCTTTTAAATTAATAAAGAATTGTGACGTGGCAGAATGAATAGCGTTGGTTCTCGCCATGGCGATTGTGCCGCGTAGGTTCTTCAAGCCATTAGGGCCTTCGTTAATGATGGCTGGCTGGGTTGGTCGGCGGTTATAGTTTTCATCAAAGCCACCACCTTGAATCATGAAATTATCAATGACGCGGTGGAAAATTGTCCCTTCGTAAGCACCACTTTCGACATAGGAAAGGAAGTTACTGACGGAAACAGGTGCTTTTTCCTGATTTAATTCAAGAACAATGTCGCCTGCAGAGGTTTGCATACGCACCTTGACAATATCAGCAGCATAGCTGATGGGCGTGATGGCGAGTAATAGTAATAGCAAAAAAGTGCGATTTATTTTCAATATGGCTGTTTTCATAGTGTTTTTCTGTTTTAAGGTTAAAGTAGTTGGTCCCTATAATATAGCCTTTATAGTGTCTATGAAAGGCTGTCATGCTAAGTGGCTTTGTCGTTCTCGCCACAATCCGCTACCATTTGTGGCTACATAGAATAACTTAAACAGGCAGATTCGCAGTGCTAGAGATTTACAATACCTTAATTGGCAAAAAGGCCACCTTTGAACCGATTGACCCGAATAACGTTCGGCTCTACGTCTGTGGTATGACGGTCTATGATTTATGCCACCTGGGCCATGCTCGCGTACTGATTGTATTTGATGTTGTGAACCGTTATTTACGTCATGTTTATGGTGAAGATAACGTGACCTATGTTCGCAATATTACCGATATTGATGACAAGATTATCCAGCGCGCCAATGAAAATGGTGAGCCCTTTGATAGCCTGACAAACCGGTTCATTAATGAAATGAATCAGGACGCGGATGCTTTAGCGGTGCGCCATCCTGACCAGGAGCCGCGCGCCACGGCGTATATGCAACAGATCGTTGATATGGTCGCGACATTGATTGATAAAGGCTTTGCATATCCTGCCGAAAATGGTGATGTCTATTATAGTGTTAATAATTTCGCTGATTATGGTGCATTGTCTAAAAAACAGCTTGAAGACTTGCAGGCGGGTGCGCGAGTTGAAGTGAACCAGGTAAAAAAGGATCCCCTGGATTTTGTTTTGTGGAAATCAGTAAAACCGGATGAACCCAGCTGGGATTCGCCGTGGGGCAAGGGCCGACCTGGTTGGCATATAGAATGTTCAGCGATGTCGACGCATTGCCTTGGCGATCACTTTGATATTCATGGTGGTGGCATGGATCTGCAGTTCCCGCATCATGAAAATGAAATTGCGCAATCAGAAGCGGCAACAGGTAAGAAATTTGTTAATGTCTGGATGCATAATGGCTTTGTGCGCATTGATGATGAAAAAATGTCCAAGTCCTTGGGGAATTTTTTTACAGTACGTGAAATTCTGGCACAGTATCGGCCAGAGGTTGTGCGTTATTTCGTAACGGGTAGTCATTACCGTAGCCCGCTTAATTATTCAGACAAACAACTGGATATGGCGCGTGCGGCACTGGATGCCTATTACACCAGTCTGCGTGATCTGGAGCCACCGACGGATGCGCCGGAAACCGATTATTCGACACGTTTCTATACGGCAATGGATGATGATTTTAACACGGCAGGCGCACTTGCCGTGTTGTCTGACTTGCGCCATGCTATTAACAAAGCAAAAGGTGCAGGTGAGTCGGGTAAGGCAAATAAACTAGCCGGTGAACTGATTAAGCTGGCCGATTTACTTGGGTTGCTACAAGCAAGCCCGGATGAATGGTTTGCCGGAGCAGCAGATGCAGACGATGCAGCCGAGATTGATGCAATGGTTGCCGCGCGCGACGCAGCGCGAGACACAAAAAACTGGGCTGAAGCAGATAGATTACGCGATGAATTGACGGCAATGGGGATTGTTCTTGAAGATAGTAATGGAAAAACTCGCTGGAGAAGGGAATAATCTTCGGCTTTTGTTGTCATAATTAGCAATCGAGATAATAACAACTATGAGGTGGGTTACATGCGTATTGGGTTAATATTGGTTTTAGGGTTGTCAGCGATAGGGTTTCAGGTGCACGCCGCTGAACGGGGCCTACAAACAGAAGATACCAAACATGTTCGAACCTGGAACCAGTTTGCTGACAAATTGATGGCGATGCATAAAGAGTTGGTCGCTACACGTGATCTAAAAGAAACAACCCGTGTAGGAGGCTATCGCGGTAAGCCTGATTTTTATAAAGAACATACTTATCGTGATGCAAAAACCGGGCAGTTAGTCACGCGTATACACAGAGAAGTACAAGCCCCTGAACAGACGCATGTATTAGAAGTGTTTTTGTATGATAAACAAGGTCGCCTGGCTCGGGATTACACTGTTGCGTACTTACCCGGCTTTAGAAATGCGCCTTCCCAAACCCTGGTTACCTTGTATAACTACAATGGTAAATTAAAAGCCTTCCGTAATTTTGATGCCAATAATGAAACGACGTATGAAAGTTGTGAAGGTGACTGGAAGGGTAAGCACGTTGATTTCAGTTTTGAAGATTATGAAATCATTAATTTGCGTGACAAGCCTGAAGGCATCGGTGGCACGGCAGAATATAAAGCATGCTTTGGGGCGATACCGTTTAGCGCTGAAAGCGTCTTACCACCCACATTTTAATTAATTTTCCTCGCGCTGCTCTGCAGCGTCGAGGGTGTTTTCCAATAATGTTGCGACCGTCATTGGTCCAACACCGCCGGGCACAGGTGTGATCCACCCGGCATGTTTCTGCGCTGCTTCAAATTCAACATCACCAACCAATTTGCCGTTATCGAGACGGTTGATACCAACATCGATGACGATTGCGCCAGATTTAATCCATTCGCCTTTTACAAAATGGGGTATACCAACACCGGCAATAACGAGATCGGCAGCGGCTACCTTGCTAGCAAGATTACGCGTTTTGCTATGACAAATTGTCACCGTACAACGCGCCATGAGTAATTCTAGCGCCATCGGGCGGCCAACAATATTCGATGCACCAATGACCACGGCATCTAAACCCACTAATTCAATGCCTGTTGATTCGAGCAGGGTCATTACTCCTCGTGGCGTACAAGGGCGAAGGAGTGGTTTGGATTGTGCGAGCCGACCAAAATTATAGGGGTGAAAGCCATCGACATCTTTGTGTGGGTTAATGTGATTGATAACTAAATCGGCGTCGAGGTGCTCAGGTAACGGCAGTTGTACCAAAATGCCATCGACGTCTGAATTCGCATTTAAATCGTCAATTAATGATAAGAGATCTGATTGGCTAGTCGATGCGGGAAGATCATATGAAAAGGAAATTACCCCGGCCTGTTCGCAGCGTTTTCGTTTGCTGTTAACATAAACAGCAGAGGCGGGATCATCGCCAAGTAGCACAACGGCCAGGCCAGGTGCACGCCGGCCAGAGGCTAATCTTGCGCTGACACGATCGCGTACTTTGGAAATAAGCTCATCGGCAATCTGCTTGCCATTGATACGTTGTGCTGTCATTTACATCTTCCTGGACAAAGAAAGCGAGATTATACCTGAAATAGTTACGTGATTTCAGCGTAGATGCATTGACGATATCTAAGTGTACGCGTATCATCCCGTGCCTGTTAATTCATGCGTGGATTAACGGACGTATCGGGGTATAGCGCAGTCTGGTAGCGCGCCTGCTTTGGGAGCAGGATGTCGGGAGTTCGAATCTCTCTACCCCGACCAACAGAGATCGAAGATATTGGGGTTTCCCGATATCTTCGAGGTTCGGAGTAGAGGGATTGAGCGCCCGACGAAATATAAGGGCAGTTCGACAAGCACTGGAAGTGCTTGAACGCCGACAGGCGGCCGTGAAGCGGTGAGGGCGCAGCCCGAATAATCTCTCTACCCCGACCAATTTAAAAGTCGGAGATAGTAGATTTTTATCGATATCTTAAGGACTAGTTATAGTAATTGGCCTGCACAGCAGCATATACTTTCGAATTATGCGCCTGTAGCTCATCTGGATAGAGCATCGGCCTTCTAAGCCGAGGGTAGCAGGTTCGAATCCTGCCAGGCGCGCCATATTTGGCAGCCTTGCAGAAAGGCTGTAGAAGACGAAAACCTGCGTTAAAAGGTTGGTTCGACAAATTGGCATCGCCAATTTGGACAACGTTTAGCGTAGCGAAGACGTTGCCCGAAGGGCGATTGCCGTAGGCATGAGTCAATCCTGCCAGGCGCGCCATTTATCCGGCGGTCTTGCAGAGAGTCTTTGAACAGGCGTCAATTACCTCGTTTTATGGTGAGCGTAGCTCAGTTGGTAGAGTCCCGGATTGTGATTCCGGTTGTCGTGGGTTCGAGCCCCATCGTTCACCCCATATTAGCGACATTGATACCATATTAAGAGTGTGGTTCAATGCCGCATCGTTTTTGAGGGATTCAAAAACGGGTCGTTAGCTCAGTTGGTAGAGCAGCGGACTCTTAATCCGCGGGTCGACGGTTCGAACCCGTCACGACCCACCATTGTTTAACGCTAAAGGGTTGCGAGCTATCGCAGCCCTTTATTGTATCTGGCAGCGACGGATGCCACGTGGAATACGTGGGATTGTCGTGACTTACGCCGTTAGGCTAGAGTCTGTATAATGCCGGTTGGAAAAGCACGCTGGTGTATCTATACGCATTAGTTTGTGAAGTTAAGGTTTTGATATAATTAAACTTTTTGGGGCTGTGGTGAAATTGGTATACACGCCAGATTTAGGTTCTGGTGCCGAGAGGCGTGGGAGTTCGAGTCTCCCCAGCCCCACCATTTACTATTTGATCGGGTAAGCATTCGGTTGTTTTCTCGTGCTTTTTGAATTTGCCCGGCAAGGCCGGTTTTGAGGATATGAGACATGCAGGTTTCTGTTGAAAAACGTGATGGTCTGGAACGGTGTATGACCGTTGAGTTGCCAGTAGATGATTTTGAAAAGGCAGTTGAAGGGCGTCTGAAGAACTTGGCTCGTACGGTCAAAATGGATGGTTTCCGTCCAGGTAAAGTACCCATGAGTGTTGTCAAGACTCGCTTAGGGGGGCAAGCACGTAAGGAAGCATTGGATGAAGCCATCCAGTCAAGCCTTTATCAGGCAATGAGCCAGGAAAATTTGCGTCCTGCCGGTTCGCCGCAGGTTGAGTTTTTACCGCTTGAAGAAGGCAAAGGTCCTAAATACGCCGTCATCTTTGAAGTTATGCCGGAGTTAACACTTTCGGATATGACATCAGCCAAGATCGAAACCCCGGTAGTTGAGATTACTGAAGCAAATATCGATGCAACGATTGATCGTATCCGTGAACAACGCATGGACTGGAAAGAGGTTAAGCGTAAAGCGAAAAAAGACGATCAGGTAACCATTGATTTCGTCGGAAAACTTGATGGCGTTGCTTTTGATGGCGGCACAGGTACCGATGTAAAGGTTGTACTGGGAGCAGGCCAATTTATCCCTGACTTTGAGAAAGGACTGAATGGCGTTAAAACAGGTGAAGAAAGTGTGATTGATGCCACTTTCCCTGAAGAATACGGTCAGGCTGATCTTGCGGGTAAGCAAGTACAGTTTGAAACAACCATCAAGGCGGTTTGCGAGCCTGTTTTACCTGAAATAGATGAAGCATTCGTGAAAACCCTGGGTGTTGAAGGTGGTACGGTTGAGGCCTTGCGTGAGCAAGTGAGGGACAATATGGACCGTGAATTGGCACAAGTGATTCGGGAAGTAACCAAGACGAATGTCATGGACGCGATTATTGCCGAGCATAAGCTTGAATTACCCCAGGTCATGGTCAATGATGAGATTAAGCGCTTAGCAGAGCAAACGCGTCAGATGTTTGCCCAGCAAGGTGTGCCAATGCCCGATGCGCCAATTGACAACAGTTTGTACCGTGATCAAGCTGAACGCCGTGTCTCGCTTGGTCTCGTGATGTCTGAGATAGTCAGTGCGCAAGAAATTTCGGCCACTGCCGATAAGGTACGCGCGGCAGTTGAAGAAATTGCAGCACCGTACGAACAGCCAGAAGAAATTATTAATTATTACTACGCTGATAAGAGCCGTTTAGGCGAAATTGAAGCAGTTGTGCTTGAACAAGGTGTTGTTGACTGGGTGTTGAATAACGCACAAGTAGTTGAAAACAAAGAAGAATTTGACGAAATAATGGCCTCACGAAAGGGCCAGTAAAGAGCAACTAAAGGAAGCGTTCAGATGACCGATAGCTACAATAACAATGGTGTGAATGACGGAATTTACAGTAGTCTGGTGCCAATGGTCGTGGAACAGACGTCACGGGGCGAACGCTCTTACGATATCTACTCACGTCTGTTAAAGGAACGGGTTATTTTCCTTGTTGGTCAGGTTGAAGACCATATGGCGAATTTAATCGTAGCTCAGTTGCTGTTTTTAGAGTCAGAAAATCCGGATAAAGACATTCATTTGTACATAAACTCACCTGGCGGTTCGGTGAGTGCTGGACTGGCAATCTACGATACGATGCAGTTCATTAAGCCAGATGTCAGTACGCTGTGTATTGGTATGGCGGCAAGCATGGGGGCGTTATTGCTCACAGGCGGCGCAAAAGACAAGCGTTTTTGTCTACCGCACTCACGGATGATGATTCATCAGCCTTTGGGTGGTGTACAGGGTCAGGCATCTGATATTGAGATTCACGCGAAGGAAATGTTGTTGGTACGTGATCGTTTGAACCAAATTATGATGCACCATACCGGTCAGGATTTGGAAACAATTGAGCGTGATACCGATCGTGATAACTTCATGAGCGGCGCATCAGCAGCAGATTATGGTTTGATTGATGCCGTTTTAACAGAAAGAAGTCAGGCAAATACGGATAGCGAGTAATTTAACGCCAACGAAGTGGCGAAAACAGTCTAAACTGTTATGAAGAATCAGGAAAAAGGATTTTCCCGCACAAAAAATATGGATATTAATGTGTGATTTTCGCACTTGCATATTGGATAAAATCCCAGCAAGGTATAGTGCTTAGAATGATTAGGATTACACGTGTATAGAGTATTGAGGAAAGATTCATGAGCGATGATGGACAAAATACGGGTGATGACAGCGAAAAGCTGTTGTATTGCTCTTTTTGTGGCAAGAGCCAGCACGAAGTACGCAAATTAATTGCGGGGCCTTCTGTATTCGTTTGTGACGAATGCGTTGAACTGTGTAATGATATCATCCGCGAGGAAGTGCAGGAAAAATCTGCCGTCGCCTCAGGCAGTAAGCTGCCGACACCGCATGAAATTAACCAAATTCTAAATGAATATGTCATTGGCCAGGCAACCGCCAAAAAAGTGCTTTCGGTAGCGGTTTATAACCACTACAAACGTCTTGAGGTGGGTGAAAGCAAACAGGGCGAAGTTGAACTTTCCAAGAGCAACATCATGCTTATTGGGCCAACAGGTAGTGGTAAAACATTACTTGCCGAAACGCTCGCACGCTTATTGAACGTACCGTTTACAATTGCTGATGCAACCACACTGACAGAAGCAGGCTATGTCGGTGAAGATGTTGAAAATATTATTCAGAAGTTATTACAGAAATGTGATTACGACGTTGATAAGGCACAGACAGGTATTGTTTACATCGATGAAATCGACAAGATTTCACGCAAGTCAGATAATCCATCTATCACTCGCGATGTTTCAGGTGAAGGTGTGCAGCAAGCACTATTGAAATTAATCGAAGGCACCGTTGCTTCGGTTCCGCCTCAGGGTGGTCGTAAACATCCACAGCAAGAATTCCTGCAGGTGAACACGGCCAATATCATGTTCATTTGTGGTGGTGCATTTGCAGGTCTCGATAAAATTATTCGTGATCGTTCTGAAAAGGGTGGCATTGGTTTTGGAGCGGAAGTGAAGACGAAGGATGAAACCAAAAATATTGGTGAAATTCTAAGTGACATCGAGCCAGAAGATCTCATTAAGTATGGTCTTATTCCTGAGTTTGTTGGTCGTTTGCCGGTTGTGGCAACCCTGGAAGAACTTGATAGCGAGGCGTTGATTCAAATTCTGACTCAGCCAAAGAATGCGATTACCAAGCAATACCAGCGCTTATTTGAAATGGAAAACTGTGAACTTGAATTCCGTGACGATGCTTTGGGTGCCGTGGCAGATAAAGCAATGGAAAGAAAGACCGGTGCGCGTGGACTGCGTTCAATTCTTGAATGTGCTTTGCTTGATACGATGTACGATTTGCCATCAATGGAAAATGTGCAGAAAATCGTTGTTGATGAGAACACCATTAAAGGTGAGTCAGAGCCTTTGATGATATATGAGCAGCCAGATCAGGCAGCCGCTTCAGATTGATATTAAAAGCCCCGCCATGTGCGGGGCTTTTGTTATTTTAGTCGTTATTACTGCCCCGAGATTGGTATATTAATACCATTATCAATATTTATACTAGATCGTCATCTTGATAATTGTTTAATTTGACCCAATGTAGATTAGGCAATCCTGCAATAGAAATAAATCAGGGATTCTTTTCCCTACAGCATGAGGCTCCGCTATGGAGAACGAAGAAAAGACATCATCGGTTGTTGACGAACAGATTAGTGTGATCCCGGTATTACCCCTACGAGACGTAGTGGTTTATCCGCATATGGTGATCCCGTTGTTTGTAGGCCGCGATAAATCAATTAAAGCACTGGAATCTGCCATGGAAGCAGATAAGCAAATCATGTTGGTAGCACAGAAAAGTGCCGCCCAGGATGATCCACAACCCGATGATATGTATCGTATCGGAACTGTTTCTACGATCCTGCAACTATTAAAGCTGCCTGATGGCACGGTTAAGGTATTGGTTGAAGGTGGTGAACGTGCGCGCCTGTTGCATTTTATGGCAAGCGACGAATTCTTTAAGGCACAAGTTTCTGCTATTAAATCAACGGATCCTGCGGAACGCGAAGCAGAAGTGTTAGTTCGCTCAGTAATGAGCCAGTTTGATCAATATGTGAAACTGAATAAAAAAGTACCACCAGAAATTCTATCTTCTCTTTCCGGTATTGAAGATCCTGCCCGTCTTGCGGACACCATCGCGGCACACATGTCGTTAAAGCTGGATGAAAAACAATCGGTTCTGGAAATTGTTGATGTACGTGAACGACTTGAACACCTGATGGCCATCATGGAATCAGAAATTGATATATTGCAAGTTGAAAAACGTATTCGTGGACGCGTTAAACGCCAGATGGAAAAAAGTCAGCGTGAGTATTATCTGAATGAGCAAATGAAGGCGATTCAGAAAGAACTGGGTGACATGGATGATGTGCCAAACGAAAACGACGAGATACAGCAAAAAATTGAAAAAGCTGGCATGCCCAAGGAAGCACGAGAAAAGGCTGATGCTGAATTGAAGAAGTTACAAATGATGTCGCCAATGTCTGCAGAAGCGACCGTTGTGCGAAATTACATCGAAGCTTTAACGGGTGTGCCATGGAAAAAGAAAAGCAAGGTTAAAAAAGATCTGGCTGCGGCAGATTTAGTGCTAAATGAAGATCACTATGGTCTAGAGAAAGTTAAGGAACGCATTCTTGAATATTTAGCCGTTCAACAACGCGCTAAAAAGCTCAAAGGACCGATTCTTTGTTTAGTTGGACCACCAGGTGTCGGTAAGACCTCACTGGGAAAATCCATTGCGCGAGCAACCGGGCGTAAATATACACGTATGGCCCTGGGTGGCGTACGCGATGAAGCTGAGATTCGTGGACACCGTCGTACCTACATTGGCTCAATGCCCGGTAAAATTGTTCAAAAGTTGAGCAAGGCAGGTACGCGTAACCCGCTATTCCTGCTTGATGAACTGGATAAGATGTCGACTGATTTTCGAGGTGATCCTGCCTCTGCATTATTGGAAGTGCTCGATCCTGAACAGAATCACGCATTTAATGATCACTATCTTGAAGTGGATTACGACCTGTCGGATGTCATGTTTGTTGCAACCGCCAACAGTATGAATATTCCAGGGCCATTGCTCGATCGTATGGAGGTGATTCGTCTTTCTGGTTATACCGAAGATGAAAAGCTGAATATTGCCCGGCGTTATTTAGCACCGAAACAGGTGAAGAATAATGGCCTCAAGGAAGCTGAAATCGAGATTGCCGATTCAGCCATTACTGACATTATTCGTTACTACACACGTGAAGCGGGTGTGCGTAGTCTTGAACGTGAACTTTCAAAAATTTGCCGTAAAGTGGTGAAGGATATTTTGCTAAAACCTCGTGATGAGAAAATGAAAGTAACGAGCAAAAATCTGGAAAAATACCTGGGTGTACAACGCTTCCGTTATGGCGAGGCAGAGAACACTGACCAGATTGGTCAGGTAACAGGGTTAGCATGGACTGAAGTAGGTGGTGATCTGCTGACGATTGAAGCCGCCGTTATTGCGGGTAAGGGTAAACCGCTTTACACCGGCCAACTAGGCGATGTGATGCAGGAATCAATATCTGCTGCGATGACAGTGGTACGTACGCGAGCCGAAGGTCTGGGTATTGATCCGGAGTTTTATCAGAAATTTGATTTTCATATCCATGTTCCAGATGGCGCGACACCAAAAGATGGACCCAGTGCGGGTGCAGCAATGTGTACTGCACTGGTATCCGCTTTAGCCGGGATTCCTGTTAGAGCCGATGTGGCAATGACCGGTGAAATTACTTTGCGAGGCGAAGTGTTACCGATTGGTGGCTTGAAAGAGAAACTACTTGCTGCGCACCGGGGAGGGATTAAAACAGTATTAATTCCACATGAAAATGAGCGTGATTTGGCTGATATTCCTAAGAGCATTTTAAAGGCGTTGACTATCAAACCCGTACGTTGGATTGACGAGGTGTTGGAAGTGGCGTTAATAAAGATTCCCGAGCCGTTGGATAAGGCGCCTGAGGCTGGCTCAGGTGGTAAAGCAAAGTCAGGACCAGGTAAGGGTAAACCGGTGCATCATCACTGAGTTTAAAACGCTGATATAGCAAAAGTTGAAAAGGCCAGTGATTATTACTGGCCTTTTTTAATGCCGGTTTGTCGTGAACACTTAAAACTTTTATTAACCATGAAAGCTAACTGCTTGATGTTATGTGAGGCATGTTATCTTTTGATTTTGTTGCTCACGTCACGCTTTAATTTAAGCATTTCATGCCACACTGGGCTTGCTTGACAGCTATTAGGCGCTATGGGATAAGAGAAGTGCTTTGTGTTCCCGAATAATATCTATGGCAAAAATAATTACATTAGCGAAACCATTGCGGTCAGTAATCATAAATAAATAACAATGACAGGGGAGTTAATTAATATGAATAAAGCTGAATTAATCGATGCAGTTGCAGAAAGTGCAGATATTTCTAAAGCGTCTGCAACACGTGCGCTTGATGGCGCACTTGACGCTATCCTCAATGCCCTTAAAGGTGGCGATCAAGTTACCCTGGTAGGGTTTGGTACCTTTTCTGTTCGTGCCCGTGCAGCGCGTACTGGACGTAACCCCCGCACTGGCGATCCTATCCAAATTAAAGCTTCGAATGTTCCTGGATTTAAGGCTGGTAAAGCTCTGAAAGATGCCGTAAACTAGCGCGCCTCTGAACAAGGGGTAGTTAGGAAAAGTTACATCATTCCTTTCATTTGGGTGCTTAGCTCAGCTGGGAGAGCATCGCCCTTACAAGGCGAGGGTCGGGGGTTCGATCCCCTCAGCACCCACCAAGCGCTGGAGCGGTAGTTCAGTTGGTTAGAATACCGGCCTGTCACGCCGGGGGTCGCGGGTTCGAATCCCGTCCGCTCCGCCATTATGGCGGCAAAGGGTGTACCGATAATCGGTACGCCCTTTGTTTTTTCTGCGTCCTACTTCATAATACAGTCCATTACATAATAACTAGAGTACAGTTTCATGATGCAGGCCATTCGTGACCGCGCCCAAAGCTGGATTGCGTGGGTCATAGTAAGTTTTCTTATTGTTGTTTTTGCCCTATGGGGTGTCCAGGGTTACGTCGGTAACGCGGGTGGTGGCGATGTTGCCGAGGTAAACGGCATCACTATTACTGAGCGTGATTTTGAGAATCAATATAGCAATTACCGGGATCAGCAACGTCAACAATTATTACAGGCGCTGGGTAACGACGTTAACAACCCGCTGTTTAAGCAGTTGTTTAATGAAAATGTTATGCGTCAACGGGTGCTTGATGGCATGGTACAGTCGCGACTGTTGAGCCTTGCTGCCGTTAAAGCCGGCTTTAACATGGCGGATGAGCAAATTAACGACATTATTCGTCAAGTACCGGTGTTTCAACGTGAAGGAAAGTTTGACAAAGAAGTTTATAAACAAGCATTGCGCTTTCAGGGCATGAACAACAAAGGTTTTAAAAGCCGTCTAAAGCAAGATGAGATAACCGCTCAATTTGTATCGGGTTTAAGTGATAGCGCCTTTGTGACGCCGGCACAGGTTGACAGTTGGGTTCGATTACAGAATCAGCAACGGAGCTATGCCTCACTTACCCTCAAGGCTAAAGACTACCAGCATAAAGCGAATATCAATGATGACATGATCAAGACCTATTATGATCAAAACATTGCCGGTTTTATGACAGAAGAACACGTATCCATTGATTACGTAGAATTATCTGCGGCGAATCTATCTGAACAGGCTGTTGCAGATGAAAAAGTCTTAAGAGAATTTTACCAGGACCGAGTCACTGATTATGCGATTGTCGATAGCACAGCCCAGATAGCATCATTAAACGCCTTACGTGACCGCCTTGCGGCAGGTGAAGATTTTGCTGCGTTGGCAAAAGAGGCATCACAGGATATTGGCTCTGCTAACAATGCTGGCAAAATAGGCTTGATTAGTCGTGTTGATATGGAGCAAGCCTTTACCGATGCTGCTTTTGCACTTAAAAAAGGTGAAGTGAGTAAGCCTGTAGAAACGTCGTTTGGCGTCCATATTATTAAGGTGAATGGCATCGAGGGTGAGCAGCGTGATGTTAGTCATATCTTATTGAATGTTGATGCAACAAAACTTCGTACGCGTAGTTTTGACGAAGTGCGTAGCGAGATTGAAGAGGAATTTCGTAATACTGCTAGTGACCGTCGATTTAGTGAACAGTTTCAGTTATTGAGCAATGTGAGTTATGAGCAACCAGATACATTAGAGCCGGTGACAGCAGAATTAGGTTTGCCCGTGAAATCCACGGAGAGTTTTACGCGCAGTGGAGGGACTGGTTTATTGGCTAAGCCTGCGATTATTTCAGCAGCATTCAGTACCGATGTGTTAGCGGGTAATAATAGTGAACCCATTGAGTTAACCGATGATCGTGTGATTGTGCTGCGGGTGAAGGAGTATCAGCCAGCATCACCTAAACCATTAGAACAAGTGAATGATGACATTATTAAACGTTTGTTAAACGATGCGGGACAACAGCAAGCCAGAGAAAAAGCGGCTGCATTATTGCTAAGGCTTGCTGATGGTGATTCTTTGAGTGACCTTGCCGTACTTGAGAATGCGGCGTTCTCTAAAACCCGTACCATTACGCGTACAGATAAAGAGTCGTCGCGTGAGTTGGTTGAGACCCTTTTTAGTATGCAGCGTCCGCAAGCCAGTAAGGTAGTTCATGAAAGTGTCGAATTGCTTAACGGTGATATTAATATCATCGCCCTGGCAAAGGTTGAAGATGGTGATGCCAGTAAAGCAACTGATGAAGAACGACTAGCAGCGAAAAACAAATTGACGCAACAATTTTCATCTCGTGATGTAACTGCCTTACGTTCTGATCTACGCCAATCAGCAGATGTCGTTATTTTTAATAAAACAACTGGTGATTCACAGCCGTAAGTAATTCTTAATAGAACAGTATGTTGCAGGGAGAGGGCGTACTTATGAAGTTACATTGGCAGATACTGATTGCACTTGGTTTGGCCGTTGCATTCGGTTTGGCAAGTTCTCTTCAATATGACAGTGCATTATTCGGTTTTGGATTTTATGCTGCGTATAAATTTATTGGCACATTATTTCTTAATGCGCTAAAAATGATTATTGTACCATTGGTTGTTTCATCAATTATTGTTGGTGTTGCTGGCATTGGCTCGTCAGGTGGTTTTAGTCGTCTCGGCAGCAAAACACTTCTGTACTATCTTGCAACGACATTTATTTCCGTGACCATTGGCTTGCTTGTGGTTAATGCCATTGATCCAGGTACGGTTGGAGGTGAACCGGTTAAGGATCAAATTAATCTCACTGCGGATGTATCAAGCATTACGGCAAAAGTGGAAGGGCGTGATGCGAGTGATGTGATTAATGTCTTTATCCGAATGGTTCCGCCTAATATTATCTCCGCTGCTGCTAACGGGCAAATGCTCGGGCTTATTTTCTTTAGTTTATTATTTGGCTATTTTCTCGCCCGGGTTGGTGAGCCTTATGCCGAGAGTCAGTATAACTTTTGGCAAGGTCTCTATGAGATCATGCTACGAATTACGTTATTGATTATGAAGTTTGCACCATTAGGTGTCTTTGGACTGGTTGCCGCAGTGGTCACAGATACCGGGGCGGGACAATTTTTGACCTTGATGGAAACACTAGGCTGGTTCTTCCTGAGTGTCATTCTTGCCCTGTCGATCCATATGTTTGTGGTGATGCCCGTGATACTGCGTTTTGTCGCAGGCGTTAATCCTCTGCGCCATTATCGGGCGATGGCACCGGCATTACTTACAGCCTTTTCCACGGCATCATCGTCTGCTACGTTACCGCTAACGATTGAATGCGTTGAAAAGAATGCCGGGGTTTCGAATCGCACCAGTAGTTTTGTCTTGCCACTGGGCTCGACCGTTAATATGGATGGTACCGCTTTGTATGAGTGTGTAGCAGCGATGTTTATTGCACAAGCATATGGATTGGATTTGAGCTTTACTCAGCAATTTGTCATTGTTTTGTTGGCACTGCTGACATCAATAGGCGTTGCCGGTATTCCATCAGCCAGTTTGGTTGCGATCACGATTATTCTTGGTTATATCGGCCTGCCTGCTGAAGGGATTGCCTTGATCTTTGTTGTCGATCGCATTCTGGATATGTGTCGTACCTCGGTAAATATCTTTAGTGATTCGTGTGGTGCGGTAACAATCGGTAAGCTGGAAGGCGAAGAAGGGATTCTTACCAAGCCCTAATCATTTTTAGCCTGCGATGATTGTTCATTCGCCCCGGCTTCAGTATAGGGTAGCGTAAACCAAAAATAACTGCCGCTGCCGAGTTCGGACTCTAAACCAACCGTTCCCGACATAGCGTCAATTAAACGTTTACATATTGCCAGCCCCAGACCGGTGCCATCATGTTCACGCGTCGATGAGGCATCAACCTGATAAAATTGGTCAAATATTTTTTTCTGGTTTTCTGTAGAAATACCAATTCCTGAATCTTTAATACCAAATTGAATAAAGGTTACATTATCTTTTTTAACTAAAATCACATCAACATAGATACTTCCTTTTTTAGTGTACTTAATGGCATTGTTGATAAAATTAATAAGTAATTGGTATAACCTGGCAGGATCGAGCATCACCCATTGCGCAACATCGGGGCTAATATGGTATTCAAGTTTTAGTCCTTTTTCATTTGTTGCATGTTGTAAAGATTCGATGACGCCAATTAATTCGTTACGCACATCAACAGGCTGCATTTTAAACTGAATATCATCGGAATCGAACCCTGAAAAACTCAATAAGTCATCAATTAGAACGAGTAGCTGCTCAGAATTGCGATGAGCCATGTTGAGCATTTCTTTGCCGGTTGCATTTAAGTCACCGACCTTCCCTGTACGAACAATTCCAATGACGCCAAGTATTGCGTTCATGGGTGTTCTAATCTCATGACTCATATTGGCGAGAAAGTTTGATTTCGCAATATTGGCGGTTTCTGATTCTTTTTTAGCATCTTCAAGCTCATAGTTGGTTGCTTGAAGGTCTCGATTAATCGCCAACATTGCCCGTGTGGAATGTGCAACCTTATTAAATATATAGAGCGTTGTCATACCACTAAAAACAAGTACTGATATGGCCATGATGATCAGGTAGTGCACAGTACTCCGGTAGGCTTTGTTGGCATTATTCAGATTGATCTTATTACGCTCTTTTTGTGTGGTAACGAGTTCATCCAGATAGGAGACTGAGCGTTCTTGAGCCTCGCTTGCTGATTCGAACATCGCCATGGCTTTGTCATCTTCTCCTTTCAGGGCATGCTCGGCGAGTATTGATTGTAAAGGTTGGCTGATATGTACAGATTGAGAGAATTCATTTATTAAGCGAATTTCATCAGCATAGAGCGGAAGGCTTAGTAAAACCTCCCTGTCGTTAATAAATTCACCTGCAAGATTGGAATGTTTGATCCAGTATTCATCGCGTTGAAACGGGTCTTGTGTGATTAGCATATTGTGGAGACTAAAAATGCGCTCTCGAGCCAGATGCCGCAAATTATGATATAGCGCAGTTTTCTTATTGTTAAGCTCGATAACCATGGATATATTTTCATTGGCATTGCTTATTTTTTGATAGGCGAGAACGCATAAGCCGGACATGAGCATGACTAGCAGCAGGAAGCCGGACAGCACAATACGCCGCATTGTTTGCGCATATTGTAAGGAATCCTTTAGATATTGAGAATGACTCACATAAGCTGCCGATTAAGGGTTAATCTCATTAATACCATTCTAGACGATGAGTTTGTCAATAACGATGGGTATTGTGAAAGATTTGACTGCTTGACGTGTGGCCAATACAGGGATTGCCTGTATTGGCCTGTGGTTTTTCTCGGGTTTGAAGAATATTTTAGGGTTTATTTGGCTTTTTGCGGCGGTTCCGCGAAGTCCATGCCAACTGTGTTGTAGCCAGCATCAACATAGGAAATTTCTCCGGTAACCCCTGAGGCGAGATCGGAACAAAGGAATGCGCCTACGTTGCCGACTTCATCAATGGTGACGTTACGACGTAATGGTGCCGTTGCCGCAAAGCGGTCTAGCATGCTGCGAAAGCCACTGATACCGGAGGCAGCCAGGGTGCGAATAGGGCCGGCCGAGATAGCATTAACCCGAATACCATCAGGACCTAGATCTCTGGCCATATAACGTACATTGGCTTCAAGGCTGGCCTTGGCGAGCCCCATGACGTTGTAATTCGGTATAGCGCGTTCCGCACCAAGGTAGCTCAATGTGAGCAGGGCACCATCACGGCCTTCCATCATATTGCGACCTGCCTTGGCTAAGGCTGCAAAACTGTAGGAGCTGATTTCATGTGCGGTATTAAAGCCATCACGGGTAACCGCATCAAGATAACTGCCTTCTAGCTCGCTTTTTGGTGCAAAAGCAACGGAATGAACGATGATATCCAGATGCTCCCAGAAGTTATCGAGTTTTTCGAACACGTGTTCAATTTGCTCGTCACTACCGA
>Ga0316207_10001445_pt1 | contig 29104 bp, 23 predicted proteins | sample 6weekpyrite_MG_FD_204943 | JGI IMG/M metagenome (GOLD analysis project Ga0316207, IMG submission 204943) | Microbial mat bacterial communities from mineral coupon in-situ incubated in ocean water Damariscotta River, Maine, United States -... | ecosystem: Environmental > Aquatic > Marine >...
TGTGCTCTTAGCAGAGAAGAAAAGGGTGACTGGCAGCTGATGCTACGCGCCGCTGCATTGCGTTTTTGGTTATCACGGTTACAGGACAAGCACTTTCCACGTGAGGGCGAAATGACTCACATAAAAGATCCTGCCGTATTTGAAAATATATTACGTGACCGTTGTACCAACCCCGCTACTATAGACTAACCCTGACAAACTGGCCTTTCCCCAGTATATTTTTCACTTTCTGTACACTTTATAGCCTGTGGATAACTTTGTGGATTAAAAAACCCGACATAAACATATGACAGAAAATCCTCTACTTATATTACAGGTGCCATAAAAACATCAATACTTAAAACTTTTAAAATCAGTAAGATACACTGTTTTTATAGCGTCATTTTAATATTTGACAAGTTTATGACGCTAACACGTTGATTTTTAATTACTGTGTATAACTAGCGTTGAGAGACGCAGTAAAAGCCTTTAACATACAGCGCCACATAAATATCAATAATCAAAAGTAAGTAATCACTTTCATGAACTTAAGCTCACTTATTCAGCCGCTTGAGGCTGTTAATGAAAAAGTCGGCAAAGCCATTAGCTGGCTGAGCCTGGCCGTTGTGCTACTCACTTTTGTGGTTGTGATACTTCGTTATGTATTTGATATGGGCTGGATCTGGATGCAGGAATCCGTTGCTTATATGTACGCCTGGATATTTATGCTCGCCGCAGGTTACACCTTAAAACACGAAGGTCATGTACGGGTCGATATATTTTATCAGCAATTCAGTAGCCGCAAAAAAGCCTGGGTTAACATGCTTGGCAGCCTTTTTTTACTGCTTCCAATGTTTATCTTTATTGCCTGGATTAGCTTTGACTATGTCCTCGCATCATGGCAAATAAAAGAAGCCTCCGGCGAAGCGGGTGGGCTGGCCTTTGTTTATATTTTAAAAACCAGCCTTATCATTATGCCGCTTCTCATGGTACTGCAAGGCAGCGCGTTGATCCTGTCCAGCTTACAAACCTTGCTCGAATCACATTCCACAAATAAACAAATGGACGCCTCATAAATATGGAATGGATGCCACTGATTATGTTTGCTGTGGTTTGCCTGGTGTTATTAACAGGCTACCCCGTTGCGTTTACCTTAGGTGGCACCGCTTTAATCTTTGCCCTTATCGGTACACTAACAAACAGTTTCGACAGCAGCTTTTTAATTAACCTACCCAGCCGGCTCTACGGCATTATGACCAATTACACACTTATCGCCGTGCCACTGTTCGTGTTTATGGGCTGCATGTTGGAGCGCTCAAAAGTTGCCGATCAGTTGCTAGACACCATGGCCAAATTATTTGGTGCACTGCGTGGTGGTCTTGGTCTGTCGGTTATAATTGTTGGAATGTTACTCGCTGCCAGTACCGGCATCGTTGGCGCAACCGTTGTAACAATGGGGCTGCTATCCCTGCCAACAATGCTTAAACGCGGCTACCACCCGCAGGTTGCCACCGGTTTAATCTGTGCCTCTGGCACGTTGGGGCAGATTATCCCACCGTCGATTATTCTTGTTTTACTGGGTGATGTACTGTCAACCGCCTACCAACAGGCACAACTTGAGATGGGCATTTTTTCGCCCGATACTGTTTCAGTCGGCGACCTGTTTGTTGGTGCATTGATTCCCGGTTTAATGTTGGTTGGTTTATATGCACTTTACATCGTTATTCTTAGTATTTTTAAACCTGATACTGTCCCTGCTATTTCCAAAACGGAGCGCGAGCAGGGCAACCCACGTGATCTCATGGCTCAGGTTATTAAAGTACTTATCCCGCCAATCTTACTGATCGTTGCAGTACTGGGTTCTATCCTAGTGGGTGCGGCAACACCAACCGAAGCAGCATCAGTTGGTGCGATGGGTGCTATCCTGCTTGCAATAACCCAACGTCAGTTAAACACCGAAGTTTTAAAGGAAGTGATGTTAGATACCACCCGCATTACCAGTATGGTTTTTGTAATATTTATCGGCGCATCTCTGTTTTCACTTGTTTTTAGAGGCTTTGGTGGTGATGAAGTAGTCCGTGACATTCTAACCGACTTACCAGGCGGTGCTTTTGGCGCGATCTTTATTGTTATGCTGGTGATGTTCCTGCTGGGCTTTATTCTCGACTTTATCGAAATTACCTTTGTTGTCGTACCAATCGTTGCGCCCATCTTACTGACTATGGATATTCACCCCGTATGGCTCGGTATAATGATAGCAATTAATTTACAAACCTCCTTCTTAACACCCCCTTTTGGTTTTGCCCTGTTTTATTTACGAGGTGTTGCTCCAAAATCCATTGCCACTGGCCAGATTTACAGAGGCGTAATACCGTTTATTATTATCCAGGTGCTTGGCTTAAGCTTATTGGCCTATTGGCCAACACTGGCAACCTGGTTACCAGGTGTTGTCTATGGTAATTAAATCAGCCGTTTTGACTTTAAAATACAGCCTTTTTAGAATACGTGTTATAACAACAAAATAAGAACTGAATCTGGATTATATTGTGGAAATTATTGGTCTTCTGCTATTCCCCGTCGTCTTTGTTAGCTTTATATGGCTACTGATCACTGCGTTCAAAAAAAGTGTTCCCTGGGGTTTAATCATACTATTAGCTCCTCTGTTAATTGTTGTTTTAGCTATTGCTATTTTTCGGCCTTCCAGCATTATTACGATTCTTCTTACTTCTGTGGTTGCTTTTACCCCGTCAATTTCTTTCGCCTATAAAAACTGGGAAGAAGCACAAAAACCTTTTCTGACTTTTATTATTTCTTCGGTCTTTAGCCTACTTATCAGTGTTTCAACATTAGCTACACTGGGTGACGACACCCTTGAAGATTTAATTAACCAGGCGCAACAAGGGCAGATTGGCGAAAGGGAAGCTGCTGACAGAATGCGAAAAATTATTCGCAAAATGGAAGAAGGCAATTCACTATCAGAGCAGGAAAAGCTCACCTTACGCACAGCACAAAATATTATCCGACAGGTTGAAATGAACCTGAACAAAGATCCAATGTATTACAGCGAAGAATCTGAAGAGGAGCATGAGCAGGATATTGCTGAACGTGAAGCACAACGCAAGCGCGAAGAAAAACTTAGAAAACTCGAAGAAAAATTAAACCAACGTGTAACAACAGAAAAAGCACCTGAACCTGTCCAACCAAGAACTTTGCCAACAATTAAAAAATCAGAAGTTAAAGATTATTTAGGCTCTGAAGTAATTGTTGTCACTACCAGAAATCTAAAGCACAAAGGCATCCTTAAAAGTATGGATGAAGTTGAGTACAGCCTGGTATTAGAAAAAGAACGCAAAACGGGTAAATTAATTTTTAAAATTCATATGTCTGAAGTTAAAACCATATTCCTATATATAGAAGAATAGTTGAGGCTACTAAATGACAGATAAAATCACTAAATCTGACCAACAGTGGCAGGAACAACTAACAGACGATCAGTACCAGGTTTGTCGTAAACACGGTACCGAACGTGCCTTCAGCGGCGAATACGCAGACTGCAAAGACAAAGGAACCTATGTTTGCATTTGCTGCGGTGAACCATTATTCAATTCAGATACCAAATTCGATTCAGGCACTGGCTGGCCCAGCTTCTGGCAGCCCATTAATGATAGTGCAATTGGTGAAACCGAAGATAATAAACTGTTTATGAAACGGATCGAAGTACACTGCAATAAATGTGGCAGCCATCTCGGGCATGTCTTTCCTGATGGCCCACAGCCAACCGGCTTGCGTTACTGCATTAATTCTGTTTCGTTAAAACTGGAAAAGTAAATTATAGATAATGCCATTAAATATGGATGGATTCCCGCTCCCCGCCTGTCCCCAGCGAAGGCGGGGAGCGGTAATCCATTCGCAATTGATTAATAATATAAACTTATAAACCACGCGCTTTTAAATAAGCCTGCTCTGAAATCTTATGATAAGCCACCACGTTGTCACGGAATTTTTTATACGATTGATAAATCGCTTTGCTCATTTTATCTTTTCTTGCGATTTCTCCGACAACACTATCTGATAAACCACTGAGTTTTTTCAGTACATCATCCGGGTATTTACGCAGATCCACTTTATGTTTATTAACTAAATCATTTAGTGCGGCATTATTACGCGCAGTGTATTCAGCTAACATATCGTTATTAACAACTAATGCTGCATTACGGACAATGCTCTTTAAATCTTTGGGTAAAGCATCGAATGCTTTTTTATTAACAATGGCCTCAAGTGTTGGGCCTGGCTCATGCCAGCCTGGGTAGTAATAGTATTTAGCTGCTTTATATAACCCAAAGGATAAGTCATTGTAAGGGCCAACCCACTCGGTCGCATCGATGTTGCCGGACTTTAGTGCCGTAAACAGTTCACCACCCGGCAAATTAACCGGTGTGCCCCCGGCACGTTTGAGCACTTCGCCACCCAGACCGGGTATACGCATTTTTAATCCCTTTAAATCCTTAATGCTGTTGATTTGTTTATTGAACCAACCACCCATTTGCACGCCAGTATTACCACATGCTAATGGTACAAGATTAAAATCAGCGTATGCCTTTTCCCACAATTGCATGCCACCACCGTAAAACAGCCAGCCATTCATCTCCTGAGCAGTTAAACCAAAAGGTACGGCGGTAAAAAACTGAAAAGACTCACTCTTACCTTTCCAGTAATAAGCCGCACCATGTCCCATTTGCGCAGCACCACCCGAAACTGCATCAAAAACTTCAAAGGCAGGTACAAGTTCTTTTGCACCATAGACTTTAACCGTCAAACGTCCGTCACTCATTTCGGTTATAAGTTTGGCCAGGTTATTGGCACCCGTACCCAGACCAGGAAAATTTTTCGGCCATGTCGTTACCATTTTCCATTTGATTTTCTGTCCTGCTTTTACAATTGCTGGTGCAGATAGTAAGCCTCCAGATGCAACAGCAGTTGCTCCCAGTCCCGAGGTTTTAATAAAGTCACGACGTTTCATAGCCTTTTCCTTAAATGATAGTATTAAAAATTGTGCCAAATATTTTCTAAAAAAGTTTAATTTAGCCTTGCATTTTTTATAGTTTTTTTAAATCAATATCTTGCATGATTATCCATAACTGTTGTAACTAATCAATCACTAGTTACTAAAATTCAAATATATTTTTTGTGAAAAAAGAACAATTTTATTTTTAATATTTGCTAGACACTTAAATAATTTATGCCAGAATTAAATGCGTTACTCGCAGGTTACAAAAATAAATATTCTTTTTCGCGCAGTACTTAACAGTTAATTTTAACGCTAACCATACATTAAAAAATAAATGGTACATTCTCTTTTACGCTTAAAAAAACACCTGGCGCTGACAGTTACACTTAGCTTTATTCTGACACCAGTTGTTGCCTATAGCGTTGCTTCTATTTTTAAAATGCCAACCAATGTTGGTTTCTTCTTCACGCCTTTTGGCATGGTTCTGGCTGGCATCTGCTTGGCTCTTACTACCTGGGTTTTTCTATTCAGTTATAACTTTTTTAACCCGGTGTTCAAATGGCTTGAAGAACATCCCTATAGTGAGTCATCTAACCATACATTACCCGCAAAGTTAAGCTCTCATCTGGATTCATTTTCGACTACATACTGGTCGTTCTTTGTAAGTTATATCCTGTTTGTTCCAACAGTGCATTACTGGTTTATCGAAACACCAACTACGTCCAGTGCTTATGGTAGTCTTTTACAGTTTATGCTTTTGAATCTGGTAATCGCAGTTATTGTTGCCATGCCAGGTTATTTTTATTCTCTCAATCTGTTGGGAAAACTAAGTCGTTATACTGGCCTGGCGTACGTACATGTCAGTATGCGCACCAAAATATTATTGCTTGGTGGTTTTATCCCAATGCTAATGACAACCATCTTTCTTAAATATTACTGGTGGAAGACCGAACTATTACCTGCTGAGATTTTAGTAACATGGGGTTTACTCGGGCTAACGGCCTTTGTGACAACATTACTCTTTTTATATGGGTTTAATCAGGCTTTAGCGCCGGTTAAACACATTACTGCAAACAGTCATGGTGCCACAAGTCATGAGCGTCTGGCAGAACGTTTAACGCCACGTTCAACGGATGAGATGGGTTTACTGGTACAAATGCTCGGTAAATTATTTAAACGACTCGGTGACCAGGAGGCCCATGTACATGCAATCGTCGAGCATGCAGCCGAGGGTATTATCATCCTGAATTACCACTGTAAAATAGAAAGCGTTAATCCGGCTGCTGAGCAATTATTTGGCTTTGGCAATGATGAGCTACTCGCTAAAGATTTTACCTGGCTTATCCCGTCTTTTACTCGCAACATGCAGGAATACATGCAGGGCGAGCATGAGGTTGAAGCGCAACACCGCAATGGTCATATGCTAACCATGTCATTACGCATGACTCAAATGGTGATGGATAAGAAAGTCTATTATAACTGCATGTTATCTGATATTTCTGAGCGTAAAGCTACCGAGAAAATGTTAATACAGGCCGAAGCACGTTACCGTGATCTGGTTGAAACGGCACATGATTTAGTCTGGAGCATGGATAACAAAGGCCGCTGGACATACCTTAATAAAGCAGTTGTTGATATCTACGGCTATGAAGCAGAAGAAATGTTATTTAAACATTATTCTGATTATCAATTACCTGAATCGCGCGATCGTGATTTATCCGCAATTGAAACTATCCTTTCAGGTAAAGAAATTGTCGGCTATGAAACCGTTCACATTGATAAACAGGGTAATCATAAACATATTAGTTTTAATGCCAAACCTTCTCTTAATCCGGATGGCAGTGTTGCCTATATAACTGGAACCGCACGTGATATTACCTCGAAAAAAGCTTATGAAAACGAATTAACTTACCAGGCACAACATGATTCATTAACCGGTATTTATAACCGTAAATACTTCCAACAGGAATTAGAACGTGTTGTTTCACGTGTTGCACGCTCTGCTGCAGACTGTGCCGTTTTTTATATGGATTTAGATCAATTTAAATATGTAAATGACACCGTTGGTCATGCTGCCGGTGATAAGTTACTGCTTGAAACAACAAACTTGCTTCGCAGCCACATTCGAGAAGGCGATTTACTGGCCCGTTTCGGTGGTGATGAGTTTACGGTTCTTTTATATAACCTGGATCGTGAAGAAGCTTGCAGCGTAGCAGAAGGTATTCGCAAGCTGTTTGAACATTATCAGTTTGTTGATAGCGGTAAAGCTTTTAATGTCACCATCAGTTTAGGTATTACCTGTATTACCAATCAAACCACTTCGGCTGATGAGGTGCTTTCTCAGGCAGACATTGCCTGCAACATTGCTAAGTCGAGTGGCCGCAATCGTGTGCATATTGCCGAACCCGGTAGTAATGAAAAAGATGGCCTCGCAAATGACATGGGTTGGGCAAGCCGGGTACGCGATGCCTTTGAGAATGACCGTTTCTCTTTAATGTATCAGCCTATCATCGCCGTTGATAACGGCGCAGTAAACGATTACGAAGTTTTGTTACGCATGCAACGTGACGATGGGGACATGATCCTGCCAGGTGGTTTTATGCCTGCAGCAGAGCGCTTTGGCCTGGTACACAATGTTGATCGCTGGGCAATTACCCGCGCCATTACTCATCTTGATGAGCTTTCCAACCAACACAAACAAAATCTTCGTTTTGCTATTAATCTGTCCGGGCGTGCATTTGAAGATAAAGAACTACTACCTCTAATTCGTGGCTTAATAGATGACTCCTGTCTGTCACCATCGCAACTAACTTTTGAAATAACCGAAACCGCAGCAATTGCCAATTTGCGTGATGCCAGTAAATTTATAGCCAGACTTAAAGATTTAGGTTGTGGCTTTGCCCTGGACGATTTTGGTTCAGGCTTCTGCTCATTCAGCTACCTTAAAAAATTACCGGTTGATAAACTTAAAATTGACGGTGCTTTTGTAAAAAACCTTGCACACTCTGAAGTTGATCAAGCGATGGTGCAATCGATGAACCAGATAGCCCATGCACTTGGCAAACAAACTATTGCAGAGTTTGTTGAAAATGGACAAACACTTCAAATACTTAAAGAATATGGTGTTAATTTTGCACAAGGAAATTTCCTTGGTAAACCAAGCGCAACTATCTATCCAGATATTCATACAGAAAACACCTCTACCACTGATGAGCACGATACGATTTTATTAAACTAAATCTGTACTTTTCCTGGATCACGCTAAAATAAAATTTCACGTAGCCGATATACTGGTTAACTAATTCCTTCTCAAATAGACAAGTATGATCAAGCAACATGGCACAAATTTCACCAGAAGATGAACTTGATCAAGAACTTATCGCGGATTACCGTGATAGTTTTGTTGACCATTACGAAATCATTATCAATTGTATTGCGACACTTGAACTAACGCCTGATAACGACGCTAGCATTGATGAACTGTTTCGCTCACTGCATTCCATCAAGGGCAATGCTCGAATGCTTATGTTTGAACAGCTCGCATTTTATATTCATGCCATTGAAGAAGGCCTTTCCGCATTACGTGAACATAAAATTCAATTTACCGAATTAATGGGTGAAGCAATTACTTTAAGTTTAGATAAAGCCAAAGAATTCAGCGAAGATTTTCTTACACGATCAATAACAGAAAATCCATCAATGAACGTCATCCAGGAAATTTTCACACAATTACATTCTGCGTCTCAGGATGATGTTGATAGTTTATGCGCCAAAATTGTTAAAGAAATTACTGGTTTTGAAATTGATTTAACAGCTATATGTAACCAGTCGGAAGTCGATTCCATTTTAATTGATATCAATGATTCAACTAAACAAAACAAAGCTCCTGAAACATTTTTATTCCATACTGAAATGGCTCATGAAATGTTTCACTATATTTCCGAAGATACCCCGGATAATTTAAAAGAACATTTAGGTTATATGCGTTATCTTGCTCTATTACTTGAAGCAAAAATCCCACACTGGCAAGGTCGTATATTTTTAGCTAATGATTTATTACTACGTTTTAATAAGGCTCTTGATTACAAAATAGCTAACCATCAACTCGAAATGGCTGTCTATGCTCACGATATTGCCTTTGCTTTTTTACCTGACAACCTGATGAAAACTAGAGAAAAATTTACTCCGGAAGAGCATAAGCTAATGCAAACACATGCGCAAATGGGCGCTGATTTTATTGGAATAAATAATAAATGGCAGATAGCACATGAAATTGTGCTACAACACCATGAAAAGAGTAATGGCAATGGTTATCCCGGCGGATTAAAAGAAGAACAAATTTGTTTAGGTGCTAAAATGCTAAGTATTGTAGATGCGTTTATTGCTATGACAGCTTATCGGCCCGACCGCGCCTATAAACGTTCTGTACTAACCGCATTAAACGAAATAAAAAATCAGGCTGGCAAACAGTTTTCTGCTGAACTTGTTCCAGTCTTTCTTAATATGCTGGTTAAGAGCTTAAAATAAAACTCAAGCTAAACTCAAGTTAGCATACTCCATGACCAACCACTTACTGCCTACTTCTTCGAAGTTGATTTGTACACGCGCATGCCGCCCTTCACCTTCGTAGTTCATTACCATACCTTCACCAAAGCTTGGATGTAGCACTCGTTGGCCTAAGCTGATATTCATACCATTTTCATCTTGTGGTGTTTCTGCATAAGCAGATGTTGAACCTGTTCCCACATAGCCACTGGCCTGTTTGGTAAAGCCGGTTACGCGAACCTGATGCAAACATTCCTGTGGTGTTTCTTTTAAAAATCGTGATGGTTTAGGGTAACTGTCTTCCCCATAGATTCGACGCTTTTCCGCATAACTTAAAGTTAAGTTTTCCATTGCTCGCGTCATGCCAACATAGCAAAGACGGCGTTCTTCTTCGAGACGTTCCGGATCTTCTGCAGACAAACGGTGCGGAAATAATCCCTCTTCTACACCACAGATAAAGACCTGTTTAAATTCAAGTCCTTTGGCTGAGTGTAACGTCATTAATTGAACACAATCATCCCATTCATCTGCCTGCCCTTCACCCGCCTCTAACGCAGCATGCGATAAAAATGCTGAAAGTTCATCCATGTTTTCATCTTCTTGTTGCCAGTCTTCTGCTTCAAAGTTAACACCTGCCTGGATAAGTTCCTGCATATTCTCGATACGCGCTCTGCCACGTTCACCTTTTTCTTTTTCGTAGTATCCTTCTAATCCTGAGTGATGTACAACATGTTCAATTTTTTCGCTTAACGATAAGTTTTCAATAATTTCAGAATGCTCATTTATGAGCTCAACAAAATTTTGTAATGCTGTAATCGCACGCGCAGATAACATTTTATGTTCAATCACGCTTAACACTGCTTGCCATAATGTCATGTTTTGTTCGCGAGCAGTGGTACGAACGACTTCTAATGTTTTATTACCAATGCCACGTGTTGGCGTATTAATAATACGTTCAAAGGCTGGCGCGTCATTCCGGTTTAACATTAAACGCAGGTAAGCCAGCACATCACGAATTTCCTGTCGATCAAAGAAACGTAAGCCACCATAAACCCGGTAAGGCATACCAGATGCAATAAGTGATTCTTCCAACACACGTGATTGCGCATTTGAACGATACAAAATGGCACATTCACTGCGTTTATAACCTTCGTTAATTCTTGCCTGAATACTATCAACTATGTAATTTGCTTCATCTATCTCATTAAAAGCTGAATAAACCTGAATGAGTTCTCCATCAGCATCTTCCGTCCATAATTCTTTGCCCAGTCGTTCTGTATTGTTGGCTATTAAACCATTCGCTGCGTTTAAGATATTACCGGTTGAACGATAATTTTGTTCAAGACGATAAGTTTCAAAGGGTTTAAAATCTCGACCGTATTGATGGATGTTTTCTATTTTTGCTCCACGCCAACCATAAATCGATTGATCATCATCGCCAACCGCAAACACACGACCTGTTTCACCGGCAAGAATTTTAATCCACTCATACTGAATGGAATTGGTATCCTGAAATTCATCAACCAGAATATTCTGAAAACGTGACCGGTAATGCTGCAATACGTCCGGACGTTTTTGCCAGAGATCTTTAGCACGCAGCAACATCTCGGCAAAATCAACCATACCAGCCTGTTGGCATAAGGCTTCGTAGTGTTTATAAATTTCTATCATTTGTAAAAGATGCAGGTCATTTTTTTGGCCAGGATAAAGTTTGATTTGCCCGGCTCGCAGGCCCTCATCTTTTCTGGCATTGATATACCACTGTGCCTCTTTGGCTGGCCACTGTGAATCGTCAAGACCCATTTCACGAATAAGACGTTTAAGTGTTCGCTGCTGGTCATCACTATCGAGAATCTGGAAATTCTGTGGTAATTCAGCCTCTTGCCAATGTGCTCGCAATAGTCGGTGGGCTATCCCATGGAATGTACCGACCCACATTCCGCTGGCCGGTATACCCAGCAAAGTCTCGATTCGGCCACGCATTTCTGCCGCCGCTTTATTGGTAAAGGTTACAGCTAAGATGCTGAAAGGTGAGACATTTTCGGCCTGAATCAACCAGGCAATACGGTGCACCAATACCCGAGTTTTACCGCTACCGGCACCTGCAAGTACTAAGGCATGTCCATTTGAATGACACACAGCAGCTCGTTGTGCACTGTTAAGGGGGTCTAATATTTTCGATACATCCATAATTGTGGAGTATATCAAATTCACAATATTATCGACTAAACTCTTTAATTACCCTGCCGATAATTCTTCTATGTACATAATATTTACAACATTTTTATCCATAACAAATAAGCGGTTATAACAGTGGCCACTGCAGAAGAGATCCAGCAAAAGCTACGCGCACTGTATGACGAGTTTGCCGTTATGCTACCGAGCAAACTGGAAGAAATTAATGACGCCTGGCGCACAGTATTGCAAAGTAACAGCACGACAGATCTCAATGACCTTATTTTTTATTGCCATAAACTTGCTGGGGCTGGTACCTCTTTCGGTTTTCAGGATATTACCGAATCAGCTCGTGCCGTAGAAACAGAATTAAAAAATGTTCTGAATAAATCTGATGATGAACATGTAATATGGACTCGCGAAATAAAAGACCGGCTTGCACTGCTTATTGCTGAATTGCTTGAACATAAAAACACACAACAAAATACTTCAATCGATTCTCTGGTTGACCTAAGCGTAAAACCTCAATCAGATAAACTGATTATTTACATCCAGGAAAAAAATCATCTCATAGCAGACGATCTCACAACCAAATTGATCGCATGTAATTACAGTGTTAGAAATTTCTCAAGCCTTGAAAATTTAAAGCAGGCAATGATTGACGCACCCCCCGATGTTGTCATCATTGATTCAACACTGTTTAACAATGCAACGACACATATGCTGGAAGACTTTAAGCAACAGGATTACAAATTCAAGCTTATTCATATTGCTGATACCGGCAACTTTGAAGAACGCCTAAAAGCCGTACGTGTGGGTGCCGATTGTTACCTTACCAAACCTGTTGATTTTTCATCCATTGTTGACATCATGGACAAATTATCTACAAAAGACTCTATTCAAACATCACGTGTATTAATTGTTGATGACTCTGATTCCACTTCGCAATTTTATTCTTTGCTTCTTAAAGCAGTAGGTATTGAAACAAGAGTTGTCACTGATCCATTCAAGGTAATGGATGAATTAATTGAATTTAAGCCAGAGTTGATATTGCTCGATCTGCATATGCCTGGGTGTAACGGGCTAGAACTTGCAGCCGTTATAAGGCAACAGGGCAATTACATTAGTACACCCATTGTATTCTTGTCAGGTGAAACCGATGCACAAAAACAGTTAAAAACACTCGAGATGGGGGCCGATGAGTTTTTAACTAAACCGGTTAATACAAAACACCTGATTGCCGTTATAGAAAGCAAACTTATTCGTTACAGACAACTCAGTGCATATATGCATAATGACAGCTTAACTGGTTTACTTAACCATACAAGTATTTTGTCTGCACTTGACACTGAAATATCCAGATCAAAGAGAGAATCAACCAATTTAAGTTATGCGATGATCGATATTGATCATTTTAAAAGCATCAACGATACATACGGACATCATATGGGTGATATGGTGATAAAACATATCGCACGCTTTATTAAGCAACGTTTACGCATAACTGATCATGTCGGACGTTATGGCGGAGAAGAATTTGTAGCTATTCTCCCGGGCGTTGATGCAAGGACAACCGCTAACGTTATGCAGGAGCTCCTGGAAGATTTTTCAAAAATTGATTTTATGCACTACAACCAGAAGTTTCATGTTACCTTTAGTTGTGGTATCGCAGATTTTGAAGTATTTAAAACAGCCGCCAGTCTGGTAGATTCAGCTGACAAGGCACTTTATGTTGCGAAAAAAGAAGGTCGCAACTGCATACGTATTGCATCATAAACTTTTATCCATTTCCTTTATTAAATTCTGTTTTTTCGTAACATGCATCTCAGTCAGGCAGAAACCTTTTATTTGATTTTGTTTGTTCAGAAATATTGCCGTTATACCTGTAGCATCTTTCTCATACTGCCATTCACCAATACTGCCTCTGTCGGGCGGGCAGCTAACAATTGGATATGCTGGTGTTTTTACTACAACAGGCATAAATGGGTAACTAACCTCGGTTGATTCACCTGCTAATGTTTTTGCTAATGCCCTTGCCGATGCCATTAACGGCATAATAAACGGTAAAACTTTTCCATCCACTTCTGCGCAATCTCCCAGTGCATAAATATCTGTTGTACTCGTTTGTAGAAACTTATCCACTACAATACCACGATGAACCTCTAAACCAGCCTGTTGAGCAAGGTTAGTATTAGCGCGTAAGCCAATAGCAGATAATACAATATCTGTCTTAATGCTTACTCCGTTTGTTAATATTACACTCAATTTACCATTCTGCTTCTGAATAGATTCCATTCTTGTTTTTAAATGCCACTTCACACCTATGCTCTGTAATGCTGTTTTCAGATGAGTACCCACAAGTTTCGGGACTAATGTATCAAGCGGATAGTCTCCCGGCCCAATGACATCTACTGTATATCCTGACTGAACCAGGTCATTAGCAAACTCGCAGCCAATCAAACCCGGACCAATAATTGCAATTCGTTCTTTAGATTCAATTGCTTTACGAAAGCTTGCATAGTCCTGTAAGTTATTTACAGAATATATTCGAATGTCCTCTATCCTTTCAAATCCTGATGCAATCGGTGTTGCTCCAACAGCCAGCACCAATTTACTATACGAAATTTGCTCCCCTTGATCTGTTTGAATATTTTTACCATCTGTATTAATTGCTGCAACACAGGTATTGTTTATAACCCTGATATCATTCTGTTCCATCATATCTATAGCGTCTGAATTGACAAGTTGCTCAGGTGATTTTTGTTTAACCAGTGCATTTGATAACATCGGCTTGGAGTAAAATGCACCATCATCCTGACTGATTAACACAATATCATCGTCTTTTAGTTTGCGAAATTCTCTGGCCAGTGTATAACCAGCCATGCCTGTACCAATAATAATGATAGGGTCCATATTTTTCTCATACATTTTCTAATTTTTAATCATATTTGAAATAATTTTATTTTAATACTGTTAAGTTTGCTGCACTTTAATGCATTATTTGCGATACTTAATTGTATGTATCACCGAATAAATTTTAGACAACTTTATTTTTTATGCATTGTTTTATGCTCGCTTTCTTATAGTTACTCCACATATGCCAGTCAAAATTACGTTGTTAAAATAAATAACCAACTTGAAATTGATCTTAACTACAACACGGCACCTGGTGACACACTCCTGTTGGTCTTACCATCTGAATATGGTTTGCAAACTGCTGAAAAAAATTTAAGCAATATTTTGCCCAAATATAAAACCGAGGTCTGGACTGGAGATTTACTCGAATCTTACTTCCTTGAAAATACTGCCGCAAACCTTGAAAAAATTCCATCTAAAGATATACAAATTTTATTAGATAAGCTTCATAAGAAAACGAATAAAAAAATTATTATTCTGACATCTGGCCGAGGTGCCATTCCAGTGCTGCGTGCACTTGCGAGCTGGCCTGCCGCAGCCACACCTGACTATTTAAGCGGATTAATTCTGGTGCATCCAAAACTATTCCTTAAAACACCAGAACCTGGCTTAAAAGCGGAACTAATGCCAAGCGTCGCTAAAACTAATCAACTAATCTATTTGATACAACCAACACTATCTCCGTTCTGGTGGAACAAAGATGTAAGTATGCAGGGTTTACAAGCTTCTGGTAGTGATGTTTTTTTAAGAAGTCTGAAAAACATTCGTAACCGCTTCTATTTTAGACCGGATGCAACAACACTTGAAAATAATTATCGTAAAAAGTATCCCAATCTTATTTTAAATGCTATTCGTCAACTACAAAAATTTCCTCACAAAAAACGTTCTGTTAATAAAAACTATATTGCAAAAAATATTGTTACTTCGATAAAAAAACAGAAGCAACTTAGTATTTATAAAGGTAGTCCTGTTCCACCTCCACTAAAACTCAAAACACTATCAGGTGATTTTTACGATTTAAAGACTAACAAAGGTAAAGTGATTTTATTAAATTTCTGGGCAAGCTGGTGTCCGCCCTGTGTACATGAAATGCCATCCATGCAACAACTCGAAGATCATTTTAAATCCGTAGAAACTGATAAATTCAGTGTGGTTGCAGTTAATATGGCAGAGGATAGGAAAACCATAAATACATTTCTACAAAACAAAGTTTCGGTCAATTTCGATATTTTATTAGACAGTGATGGAACAGCACTTAAGCAATGGAAAGTTTTTGCCTTCCCCACAAGTTTTGTTATCGACAAAAATGGTCAAATTCGTTATGCCCTCTATGGAGGCGTCGACTGGATGCGCCCTGACATTGTTAAAAAGATACAAACGCTTATTAGCGAATAATGATACTCGAAAAAGCTTTTTTCAACCGCGATGCCTGCGTAGTCGCCTCTGATCTGCTCGGTAAAGTCATACGCCATAAGTACCGCCAGCACTGGCTTTCAGCACAAATTATCGAGACAGAAGCCTATTATATAGACGAGAAAGGCAGCCACTCCTCTCTTGGGGAGAGCCCCAGAAGAAAAGCCATGTTTATGCCTGCTGGAACTATATATATGTACTATGCGCGAGGCCAGGACTCATTCAATATCAGCGTCAGAGGTAAGGGAAATGCAATTTTACTAAAGTCAGCTTTCCCCTATGCCGATACACTGACATCGGAACAGGGTCTTAAAATAATGCAACAGCTTAATCCGCAAAAAAATGGACAATTACGCTCGCTTGAAAAATTATGTGCCGGGCAAACACTGCTTTGCAAAGCTTTAAACCTGCAGGTAAGCCAATGGGATCAACAATCATTCAATAAGGTCACTTTATATATAGAAGATATTGGCTATACACCTAAAAAGATTATTCAAACAACCCGCTTAGGTATTCCTGTAGGTCGTGATGAGCATAAGCTTTATAGATTTATTGATTTTTCACATGTAAAGAATTGCACAAGTAATCCATTAACAAAACGCATTAAACCTGATTACACTATTTTAACAAGTTATAAAGGGTAAGTTACGTGCAGCATGTAAAGGTATCATTTATTCTATTTGTTTTTATATCTTTAATGGGTTGTTCAACTCAATTTAGATCTAATATTGAACACAATGTGCACTTACTAAAAAAAGATGCCATAAAATATGATGGAATGACTTTTATTACGCCCACCACTATTACTGGTATGGAAGAAGACAAACAATACCTTGCACTTACATTTAGTCATGCACTAAAAAAATTACGTGCAGAACTTAGCATCGTTGATTTGTCAAAAGCGCTTGGAATTATTAACCAAACTGATCTCGCGAATGACTATAAAAAAATGTATGACGATTATGCAGCAACCGGTATCTTCAATAAAATAACGTTAAAGAAAATCGGTAATGCAACCAAACAACGTTACCTTTGCCAACTAAAACTCAGTCACTTCAAATCAAAAGCGCAAGGAAGGTTAGGTATCCTGGGTTTAAGTATTACAGATACTGAAAGTGCAAACTTACGCTTATTTGTGCAAATATGGGATAGCAAGGAAGGCATTATTGTTTGGGAAGCTGCACAGGAACTTAATTATGCATACGATACAATGAGTGAACAACCTGTAACCTTTGAGCAAATGATTAAATTTGCTGCCGCAGATGTGGCAAAAGTACTACCATAAAGAATCAAACTAACTTAATTCCTGCTTCAGCATATTTAAAACAGCTGTTGTGTCAGGCTTTACATTACGCCAGATAAAAAATGATTCAGCAGCTTGTTCAACTAACATGCCCAGGCCATCCGTAATCAGCCCAACACCTTGTTGTTTTGCCCATTGCATAAATGGCGTTTGTTGCCCATACATCATGTCATAACAACAGCCATCCTGACTAACTAAGTTATCCGGCAAAGGCGGTAATTCACCCTGCAAGCTGGCAGCCGTTGCGTTAATAATAATATCAAACTGCTGGCTGCCCAGATCTTCATAACCACAACCACTAATATGACCTAAGGCTTCAAAATGCTCGGCCAGCTCTTTTGCTTTACTCACAGTTCGGTTAACGATAACCAAATATTCTGGTTTTTCATTTAATAACGGTGCTAATACACCACGTGAAGCCCCACCTGCCCCCATTAGTAAAATACGCTTAGCAGATAAGTTAACCTTGTAATTACTTTTTAAATCATTAACCAGACCAACACCATCCGTATTGTCACCATAGGTTCGACCATCCTCTAAAAATTTAATCGTATTTACGGCACCAGCATATTCAGCACGTTCACTTCTTTCATTGACCAGTGCCCATGCTTCTTCTTTAAACGGTACAGTTACGTTTAAACCCTTCCCCTTATGTGCGGCAAAATTACCAACAGCCTGCTTAAAACCGCCGGTATCAACCTGAATAGCCTTATAATCAATGGATTGATTTGTTTGCTTTGCGAAAAGAGAATGAATTTTGGGGCTTTTACTATGCTTAATCGGATTACCCATTACTGCATAGTCATCTACACGTGGTTCAAAATCAAAAATATCGTTCATTTGTAAATACGTTATCCAAACATACCTTTAAACATAAAGAAGAAGGCAATAGACAGGATAGCTCCCGCAGGCAAGGTGATAATCCAGGACATAAAGATGGTACGCACGATATTCATATTAAGCGCCGCAATACCTCGAGCCATACCAACACCTAAGACAGCACCTACCAGTGTGTGCGTTGTTGATATAGGCAAACCTGTACCGGATGCAATCACAACTGTAGTTGCTGCTGCCAATGTTGCTGCAAAACCACGACTCGGTGTAAGTTCAGTAATATTTGAGCCAACAGTCGCAATTACTTTTTTACCATACATTATCAGGCCAGCAACAATACCCACACCACCTAACAATAAAATCCAGGGTGCCATAGCTGATTTTTGAGCAACCTGCCCACCACTTTCAACAATACTTACTACAGCTGCTAATGGCCCGACGGCATTCGCTACATCATTTGATCCATGCGCAAAAGCCATCGCTGACGCAGTAAACATCATTAATACACCAAAGACTTTCTCTACGTTAGTAAAGTGGTAATCATGATCTGCATCTGGGTCAAATTTAAGTTTATTTATAAAGTGCTTACCAACAAACATAGAAACAAAGCCAAAACCAATTGCTACGCCATAACTCTCATAAATGGAAAGCTCTAAGCCCACATGCTTAAGCCCCTTAAACATGGTTACTAACGCAATGATAAAACCGACCAGAAAAATATAATAAGGTACATATTTTTTTGATGCCTGGAACGGTTTTTTAGCATCAAAGATTAATCGTTGAACACTGCGAAAAAGTGCATAAGCTACGACTCCCGCCAATGCAGGTGAAATCACCCAACTCATTGCAATGGTACCTACCTTGCCCCACTTCACCGCATCAATACCAATACCAACAGCAGCAAAACCAACAATTGCACCAACAATTGAGTGTGTCGTTGAAACTGGCCAGCCAGCACGGGTTGCAACAAGCAACCAGATACCTGCTGCCAGTAAAGATGCCAACATACCAAATATTAATAAATCCGGATTACCAGCAAGCAAACTGGTATCCATCATCCCCTTGCGAATAGTTGCTGTTACCTGACCGCCTGCCAGGTATGCACCTAAAAATTCAAAAATTGCTGCAATAAAAATTGCTTGCTTTATAGTTAAAGCTTTTGAGCCCACTGAAGTTGCCATTGCGTTTGCAACATCGTTCGCGCCAACACCCCATGCCATAAATAAACCAAAGACACAGGCTAAAATTATAAAAGTTGTACCAAATTCCACAACGAATCTCCCACTAGTTCGCTCTTACTTAATTATTTACTCATCTACTTTGCTAACATTAATTCAAGTCGGCTGCCTACACGTTGCGCAATGTCTGCAAGGTCCCCAATCCAGTCAATTACCTTGTACATAAACATCACATCAATAGGTGGTAAATCTTTTTCCAGTTTGAACAGCATTTCTCTGACTTTAACCTGGATCTTGTCGGTATCACTTTCTATCTTGTTAAGCTTCTTAATCATTGAAGCAACCAGTTTTATTTCTTTACCACGAAAGCCGGTTGCAACAAGTTCGTCTAATTCGTTAATAGCAACTTCTGCCTGTGCAGAGGCATCGACACATCGCTTAACAAACTCAACAATTTTCTTGTTCATTGCAGCAGGAAATTCAATTTTTCGCCCTAACATTAAACCGGAAATATCTTTACTTTTATTCGCGATACGATCTTGCATCGTTAAAACTTCTAACAAGTCTCGACGTGATACAGGCATAAACAATCCGGTAGGAAGATTAAGCCGAAGAGCCTTTTTTAAATCGTCTGCTTCATTTTCAAGTTTTACGATTTTTGCCTGTGCCTTTTCAGCTTTGCTCCACTTACCTTCCAGCGCTGCCTCAACAAATGGAACAAGCGCTTCGATGCAGGCCTGTACTTTTGCCATGTGTGCTTGAAGGGGTGAGACGGGCGAACTACCAAATAGATTAGAAATATCAATTGGCGACATAAATGATTTCCTCCGGCTGATAATATTATTATCTTGCAATTGACTTCAATTGCATCATTTGTTGCATTTTTATTACAAACGTTTTTTGCGAAGTATAACGATTTTAAATACAAGTACAATCGATTTAATAGACAGATTAAAGCTTATATCACTTTGAAGTTTTGTGAGAATATGTTACGAAAAAAACAGCGTTACTGCTTTTTTTATAATGAAAACTGACTAAAAGGCTACGCTTTTAACCAGCTGGCGACTTGCTTTGCAAAGTAGGTTAAAACACCATCAGCACCAGCACGTTTAAAACCCAGTAACGATTCCATAATAACGGCTTTTTCATCCAGCCAGCCATTTTTGGCTGCGGCCATTAACATGGCGTATTCACCGCTAACCTGGTAAACAAATGTAGGCGCACCGTATTGTTGTTTTACGCGATGAACAATATCCAGGTACGGCATGCCGGGTTTAACCATGACCATATCCGCGCCTTCATTTAAGTCCAGACCGACTTCCCAAAGCGCTTCGTCTGAATTAGCCGGGTCCATTTGGTAACTGTATTTGTTACCACCAGCAAGATTAGAGGCCGAACCAACTGCATCTCTAAATGGCCCGTAAAAACTGGATGCGTACTTGGCCGAATAAGCCATGATGCGTGTATGAATATGCCCGGCGCTTTCAAGTGATTTGCGAATTTCACCAATACGACCGTCCATCATATCGGATGGTGCAACCACGTCCGCACCGGCTTCTGCATGCGATACTGCCTGCTTGACCAATACTTCAACGGTTTCATCATTGAGCACATAGCCAGTATCATCAATCAGACCGTCCTGACCATGGGTGGTAAAAGGATCGAGTGCCACGTCGGTCATCACGCCTAAATTGGGGAAGGCCTCTTTTAACGCTTTAACTGCACGTTGTGCTAAACCTTGTGGGTTATATGCTTCGGCTGCATCATCAGATTTAGCGCTGTCTGGCGTTACCGGAAACAGGGCGACCATTGGGATACCTAACTCAACTAATTCAGCAGCTTCCTTTAATAACTCATCAATACTCACCCGCTCGACCCCAGGCATTGACTCAACAGCCTCACGCTGGCCTTCACCTTCTAATATGAACATGGGGTAAATCAGATCATCACAACTAAGTTGTGACTCCCGCATCAGGCGACGCGAAAAATCATCCCGGCGCATACGCCGCATTCGAACATTGGGGTACTTCCCTAAATCGCTGTCAATGTTGGCCAACTCTGGCTCCTTTCATCATTGATGATACAAATTGTTACAATATTGTGAGAACTAACAGTAGTAACTGCTATCATACTCTTATGCTCTTAACTGAAAAAGTGCTCAGGTAATAATATGAATAAAAACATACTATTATATATACCCGTTATAAGCACGTTGCTACTGCTTAGCCAGTTGGCAGTTAGTTCAGAGACACAAGATACTCCAGAAAAAATCTTAAAAACAACAACTTATAACCTTATCGAAGGTATAAAACAATCCAGAGAGCAGCTAAAACAAGACCCGGGCATCATCAAAAGCCTGGTCACCACGCATGTTGCTCCAAAACTGGACTTTATTGCTGCCTCACGCTGGGTGTTAGGCAAACATTGGCGCGATACCGACCGTTCACAGAAAATTCGTTTTATTAAAGAATTCCGAAAGCTGCTGATTCAGTTCTATTCTTCAGCTCTGGCTGAATACACGCTCAAACATGATATCGAGCATGACCTCATGACCTTCCTGCCCCTGCGAGATAAAGACTACGGTAATGATGTCACGCTGTACTCTATCGTCACGCCGCCCAGCTCAAGGAAAAAAGTCGCCGTTAATTATCATATGCATAATACCCGTAAAGGCTGGAAAATTTACGATGTTTCTATTGAAGGCATTAGCATGATAACCACTTACAAAAGCAGCTTTGCACCCAAACTTCGCAACCTGGGTGTGGATGGCCTGATTACCAGCCTGACCGAGCGCAATACCAAATTAGCAGCGACCCAGACCAGCGCCCGCTCCGGCAATAATTAACTGAAATCAATAACTTAGCAACTGCACTCAGTAATAAAAAATAAAGTTTAACTATAAGTTAGCCGATACCCTATGAAGCTTCTCTGATATCAGCTTCGGTGTGTGCAGGTTTAGATGAAAAAGATTCTTATTATTGAGTTATCAGCAACATTACGCCATGCGCTAACAAGCTTACTCTCACAACACGGCTACGACTCAATCTGTATCGAATCTTTTGAAGAAGGCGCAGCACATTTATCAGATACAAAAAACTGTGATGAGTACGATGCCGTCCTTTTTAGCTGGCCAGTTCAAACTGATACTGAAAATGATGAACTACTTACACGTCTGGCAGATACACCCTTTACTGAACTTCCACTTGTAGTATTAGCACACGAACCCGATCCGGCCAAACTCAATTGGGTAGCAAGCCGGCAACACTCTGCATTTTTACTCTGGGATAATCATTCAGATGTTATTGAAACACTCAATGTGCTTTTTGAAGAAACATCCAGTGCCATAAAAACTATTGAGATGCCTCATCAACAAATTCGTGTACTACTCGTTGATGACTCACCCACCGCACGCGTTAAATTTCGACGTTTACTCGAAAGCCAGGGCTATCAAACAGATACAGCTTCAAATGTAGAAGAAGCATTTAACAAAGCCTGCGCACACAAATATGATATTGCCGTTATTGATTATTTTATGCCTGATGATACCGGCGATGTACTTTGCCACAAACTACGTTCAAATCCGTCAACTGCACATATAATGATGGCAATACTCACAAGTACCTATCTTGATAAAGTTATAACAAATTCATTAAGTGCAGGCGCAGAAGAGGTTATGTTTAAAAGCGAAGCGGATGAACTCTTTACCGCACGTGTTAACGCCATGAGCCGCACTGTACAAACAACCAAACGTATTAATGCTGACAGAAACCGACTGGACTGCATATTAACTTCTGTTGGTGATGGTGTTATTGGTATTAATAAAGAGAAACTGATTACTTTCTATAACCCTGCGGTTAACTCAATACTGGGGTTTGATTCAGACAAACTTTTATCTGGCAAAAAAATTACTGATGTCTTCCATAAGAATCAACTTGATAACAAAAAAGCAAGAAGCTACTTAAACCAGGTACAGCAAGCGATAGAATATGGGCAGGAATTTTATAGCATTGAATCTGAATTTATACGTAATGATGGGACACCTATTCAGGTTGAACTAACTATTTTTCCCCTTAATACTGATGAATACCCTGAAGGTGCTGTCATAGCTTTTAGAGACGTTTCTGAAAGAAAACTATTAGTCGAAGAGTTACGTTGGCAAGCTAATCACGATCCACTCACCAAGCTGATTAACCGTAAATACCTCGAAGATGCTCTTGAACAAGAAGTAATGCGCCTGAAACGCAGTGATGACAAAAGCGCTTTACTTTATATCGATCTGGATCGCTTCAAATACATTAACGATACTCTTGGGCATGGCGCCGGTGATCAAGTACTTATTGAAATTGGCCATTGCTTACAAACACGCATACGTAAAGCAGATTTACTTGCTCGTTTTGGTGGTGATGAATTTGTAATACTGCTTCATAACATTGATGAAAATACTATTTCTGAAATAGCCAACATATTCAGAGAGTTAATGGCTGAGTATAAATTTAACTGGGAAGGCAATAATTATTCTATCAATGGCAGTATTGGAGTAGCGATACTGGATAAACAAGTTCAATCACAAGGTGAAGCATTATCAAATGCAGATATTGCATGCCACATAGCAAAAGGTGAAGGTCGCAACTGTATTCATGTTTATTCTCATTCACATGATGATAAAGTAACAATGGAGCTTGAGCTTGGCTGGTCTAATCGTTTACATAAAGCACTCGAACAAAATACCTTCAACCTTGTCTTTCAACCTATCATCCCATTAGAAGATATCGATTCCCAGAATATACCTGATCAATCAGGTGAACTATGGCAACAAATTACCAACCAATCTCAGCCAGATGGTCTTATATACGAAGTGTTATTACGCCTGGAGAATAATATTGGCAGCCCAATTTCTCCCTATGCCTTTTTGCCTACGGCAGAACGTTTTAACATGATGTTAGAGATAGATACCTGGGTTATAGAACGCTCATTACAGGAGCTCAAACATTATCAGAACCAGGGTTGTAGCACACGTCTGTCTATTAACTTATCAGGTCAGACACTCGAATCACCCGAAATAGTTAAAACAATTATTGACTGCTTTAAATTGCATAACATTGATCCACATTTAGTGCTGTTTGAAATAACTGAAACCGTTGCTATCAACAAAATTGAAGCGGCAAAATCTGTTATCAGCGAGTTAAAGGTACTTGGTTGTAGTTTTGCGTTGGATGATTTTGGCAGTGGCTACTGCTCATTTTCACACTTAAAAAATCTTCCGGTGGATTTTATTAAAATTGATGGTCAATTTGTAAAAGACTTTATGAGCGATCCTATGGACAGGGCGATAGTAACTTCTATCCATAATATTGCACACTCGCTTGGCAAGAAAACAATTGCCGAGTTTGTTGAAGATGCTGAAACTGTTCAAGTCCTCAAAGAAATTGGAATCGATTACGTACAGGGCTATTATTTATCCCACCCACTTAATTTACTGCCATATAATAGTGCTGATAAAACCCAGCAAAACCAGTAAACTTTTTACAAAACCTCTCACAGACAGCCAAGAGTCAACTTTTATACTCTATAGTGAAAATTACTCCTTTTAGTGTACAATAATGAGTCTTTTCTCCCTGTTTTTTCAGGGTTTTGTAAGACTACCCGGAGCAATCAAGACGTGGATCAATATCGTGGAACAACCGTTTTATCCGTAAGGCGTGGTAATAAAGTCGTTATTGGCGCAGACGGCCAGGTAACACTTGGCAACACTGTAATGAAAGGTAACGCACGCAAACTACGCAGACTTTATCACGACAAAGTCATTGCCGGTTTTGCCGGTGGTACGGCTGACGCCTTTACCTTGTTTGAATACTTTGAAGGTAAGCTGGAAAAACACTCTGGCCACCTGGTACGCGCAGCGGTCGAAATGGCGAAAGACTGGCGCACCGACCGCACCCTGCGTCGCCTTGAAGCACTACTGGCCGTTGCTAATCATGAGGCCTCGCTCATTATTAGCGGCAATGGCGATGTTATCGAACCCGAGCAAGGACTTATAGCTATTGGCTCCGGCGGCCCGTTTGCCCAGTCTGCAGCGCGTGCCCTGCTTGAAAATACCGACCTGCCTGCAGAAGAAATTGTTAGCAAGGCCTTGAATATTGCCGGCGACATCTGCATCTATACTAATCACAATATCTTAATTGAAGAACTCGACATTTAATTAAGGTTATTACGAAATACAGAACTGGAACAACTATGTCTCAAATGACACCCCGCGAAATCGTTGAAGAACTCGACAAGCACATTATTGGTCAGTCCGCCGCCAAGCGTGCTGTTGCCATTGCGCTTAGAAACCGCTGGCGCCGTAGTCGCGTAGACGAAGCGTTACGCTATGAAATTACGCCTAAAAATATTTTAATGATTGGCCCAACCGGTGTTGGTAAAACTGAAATTGCCCGCCGCCTTGCTAAATTATCGAATGCACCTTTTTTAAAAGTCGAAGCAACTAAATTTACTGAAGTAGGTTATGTAGGACGTGATGTGGAGTCCATCGTACGTGACCTGATGGAAATCGCTATCAAGCAAACTCGCGAACATGAAATGAAAAAAGTTCGTGCACGTGCAGAAGATATTGCAGAAGAACGTATTTTGGATATTTTACTGCCGACTGCGCGTAGTTTTAATTTTAGCCCTGATGATAATGACGATTTAGATACTGAACCAAAAGAAGACTTCAGCACAGAAAATACGACACGGCAAAAGTTTCGTAAAAAATTACGTGAAGGCGATTTAGACGATAAGCAAATCGAAATTGAAGTCAATGCACCTTCTGTTGGTGTAGAAATAATGGCGCCACCCGGCATGGAAGAAATGACCAATCAACTTCAGGGCATGTTCCAGAATATGGGTAACGCAAAAAAAAGTACCCGCAAAATGACTATAGCGCAAGCAAGAAAAGTTATTATCGATGAAGAAGCCGCCAACCTGGTTAATGAAGATGAGCTAAAAGAATCCGCCTTACGCAGTGTAGAAGAAAACGGTATTGTCTTTTTAGATGAAATGGACAAGATCGCAAAGCGCACCGAAACATCTGGTGCTGATGTTTCACGTGAAGGCGTGCAACGTGACTTACTACCATTAGTCGAAGGGTCAACCGTTAGTACCAAGTACGGTATGTTAAAAACCGATCATATTTTATTTATTGCATCCGGTGCTTTTCATTTATCAAAACCATCTGATCTTATTCCAGAGCTTCAAGGCCGCTTTCCGATTCGAGTTGAGCTGGAACCACTCACATCAGATGACTTTGTTAAAATTTTAACTGAACCTAATGCTTCACTTACTGAGCAATACAGCGCATTACTCGAAACAGAAGATGTACAACTTATTTTTACTGCAGAAGGTGTTGAGCGCCTGGCCGAAATGGCATGGCAGGTAAATGAGCGTACCGAAAATATCGGCGCACGTCGATTACATACGATTTTAGAACGCTTACTCGAAGATATCTCATTTAGCGCTGCAGACAAAGCAGGTCAAACCGTTAAAGTAACTGCAGAGTATGTCAACGAAAATATTCAGGACCTTGCCGAAGACGAAGATTTAAGTCGTTATATCCTTTAAATATAACGTTATATCAAATTTAACAGGAACAGATTATGCCTAAACCCACTGAAATTAATTTGCATCAGGCTTCACACGTTTTAGAAATAGCCTTTGATGACGGTGAACGTTTTAATATGACCACCGAATACTTACGTGTTAACTCACCCTCTGCCGAAGTACAAGGCCATGGTCCAGGCCAGGAAGTCTTGCAGATTGGTAAACAGGATGTAAACATTACCAAGATTGATCAAGTTGGTAACTACGCAATCCAGTTATTTTTTGATGACAATCACGACTCTGGCATTTACTCATGGGATACTTTGTATAACCTGGGAAAAAACATGGAAGAAAACTGGCAGAACTATTTAACAAAATTAACTGAAGCAGGCCATCAACGACCAGAACCAGAACATTTAAAATAGACTCACCGTTCATAGTTATTCCATCATTCCCGCGAATGCGGGAATCCACCTTCACGTAAAAAGTAAAATTTAAAACTCTATAAACTTTGCTATAAATGCACTGTAATAACTTGGGCAACCCAAGGAAATTCTATCCTAGTTGACTATCAACACGTGGTTTGGTCAATATTGGAAAATATACCAGGCTAAAAATACTGAAGGCAACAACCCATAAAATTTGTGAAATGCCTACCCATAGCGAATAGCTTGCTATTTCAAACAATGGCATTAGCACTCTGCAAACTGTACCTAAAACCAATAATGCCAAGGCAAGGCTTATCCATTTAGATGGCTTCGAAATATCACGGCCGGTATGTCCTAAAGCAACCCGTGACATCATACCCATGGTAATAACACCAATACCACCATAAGCAAAAGCGTGTATCGCCATATATTTAGAAAGACCGAAAGAATAATTTAAAAATACAAATAAGAAACCCAGACTAATAAACCAAAGTGCAAGATATAAGCTCCATAGCAAACTTTTATTCCAGATACCCTTTGTATACCATCCTATTAGTCGAATACAATTCGTCACAAATAAAGCCAAAGTTACATAGGCTATAAATACTGTGCTTAAGCCTAATAACTCGGATATAAAAAAACTGACATATAAAGCAACTATTAGAATATCTAACCATTTCGAGTTAAACAGGGTTACCTTGTAGCCAACACCCCTTTCGATAAAAAAGGGCACAACACGGCGCCCCATTACCAATATCAAACCAATAACCAGATAAAGCCCGGCATAGATCCCGCTGTTTATACCATTATTCACAATGTTATAAACACCCAGATAAAAAATACTATTAAAAATTAATAACAAGAATACTATTAATAATATGGGTGCTTGCTTCCATTGTTTTACTTTAAAAACGGGGTACGAAATAGCCGCAAGTAACGTTAAAGTAAAAGCAATATCAAATATGGAAGCTGCTAAAATATATTCGCTACCCAACAGAAATAAAATACGCGCTGTACACCATAAAAGAAAAAGCAACATTAACGGCTTTCCGGAAACCGTATTAATACCTGTCCAGTTTTTTACTGCTGTTAATAAAAAACCGGATATAACGGCAAGGCTATAACCATAAACCATTTCATGTGAATGCCACTGAAATGAATTAATTGTGGTTAAATTAAAAGAAAACTTAAAAAGATATATTGCAGACCAGTACGAAACGGATATTGCAGCAAAAATACCGGCTGCAAGAAAAAATACTCTAAAACCTAGATTTAATAATGCAAATTCATTTTCTTTAATCTTGTCTGGCTCCTGAATTTCCATTGTCATTTAATTAAATACCTCTTATCCATTGAGGACAAGAGGCAATAATATTGTTACTTACCAATAGAAGATTCTATGAGCGAACACTCCATTACACCCGCTTTACCTGTTGCATCATCAACAAGCTGAAGTTTTGAGTTGGCTCCAAAAAATCCCATCTTCACTTCCTGCCAGACAAAATAGTTTTTGCCTGGTTTTGTGTTAATTGTTAACGAAGATGTGTCTTCTTGCGATGTTATTTTGTATTCACCGGGCTTTAAATTAAATTTAAAAAATGACTTTGGACCTGTTTCACCTGCCAACTTACCATTAACTGTAACAGGCATAGAAAATGCACCGCCAAGATACTCATTCCTATAAACATAGACCTGAGCGTATTTGCTATTCGTTTTAAATGATTTTGCCTGTTGATCTAAATGTGTA